>PJTO01000140.1_pt1 | contig 84345 bp, 63 predicted proteins | sample 1512101 | NCBI WGS metagenome assembly PJTO01 (sample SAMN08177690, study PRJNA422409) | Soil metagenome, whole genome shotgun sequencing project.
CGAAGGAGCTGGCGTCGTGGGAGAACGAGTTGTCTGTCCTGCTGTGCTTCTACGACTTCCCCAAGATGATTCACTATGCCATTTACACGTCGAACCTGATCGAGCGAACAAACAAGGAAATCCTCAAGCGGCTGCGGCCGATGAACAGTTTGACGAATATGGATGCGGCGGAGAAGATCGTGTATCTGGAATGCGTAGATGCGCCGAACGCCTTGCTTCCGCCTAAGCGCGCCTACCTTCGCTTTCACGCCGGAGAAAACCATCGACGGCTACGTACGTCCCTATGCCGGCCCTCTCATCTCTGGTCGTCGAAAGCTCTTGCGCATGGCCAGCAGGAATAGCTGGAGCTGGCTTGGGAGCAAGCAGTCGAGATACGTCAGGTTCATCTTACCTTTAATGACGACGTGAACGAGGACTTGATTAATTTACATCATCACATAACGCCTTTCGAGGCGATTCCCGACCTGGTCAAGCATTATCGCCTTGAAGCCTATCATGAAACCAGCGGCTGGCATTCCCTGGCGGAGATAACCGATAATCACAAGCGGAAGCAGGTTCACAGCTTGGCCTCTCCTGTGTTGACTGACCGGATCCGGGTCGTTATCGAAGAGACCAACGGAACCCCCTATGCCGAGATAATCGAAATCCGGGCATATTCCTGACAGGAGCTTGCTGTTGCATCTCCATCTCCGCACGATAAAAAACCTCCGGCACTGCTCGCTCTCGATGCCGGAGGTTATTATGTCACTGCTACGATTTAGCAGTATTAATTATACTAAGCAAAAGCAGTCCCGGTTGCTCATGGATTGCTAATGTGCACAGTCTGGGCTAATGCTTACTTCTGATACAAGGAAAACTCATAAATAATAGGAGCATCTGCCGTTCCGGCAGTAAAATAAATCCTTGCTTTGCTTCCCGTAACCGCCGCAAAATCAAATACGGCTGGATTCCAATTACCGCCGATCGTTGAACCTACATAGGCAGGCAACCAGGCACTTCCGTTCCAGTATTCAATTCTGAATCCTTGAGTCCGATTTCCGTACTCCGTAATCGCGACTTGATTAAAGGTCGTGTTCGTGCCGAAGTTTACCTCCAGCCACTGACCGCTCCAACATCCGGAACACGCTTGCCAGTTTGTTCCAAGGCTTGCATCAAAGGCTTTGGCCGCCGTTTGGTTCGCATCCCAATTCGAAGAGCTTGAGAAACTTTTCCCGATCGCCAAATTCGTAGTTACGGATGGATCATTATATATTTCAACCTCATAAATGATCGGCGCATCGGCTGTACCGGAAGTAAAATACACTCTCGCCTTGCTGCCCGTAACCGCATTAAACGTTATTGCTCGAGAGCGCCAATTCGCCCCAATTACGGTTCCGGTGAAAGCAGTCTGCCAGGCAGTCCCGTTCCAATACTCTATTCGGTAACCTTGAGTCCGACCTCCGTACTCGTTCAAGACAACTTTGTTGAATGTCGTGTTAACGCCGAAATTAACCTCCAACCATTGTCCGTTCCAACAACCGGCGCACGCCTGCCAATTTGTTCCCAAGCTCGCATCAAACGCCTTTGCAGCTGTTTGATTTGCGTCTACATTCGAGGAACTGGAATAGGTTTTCCCTATGGCGAGATTTGTTGTTACGGCTGAATCATTATAAATATCGAAGGAATAAATAATCGGCGCCGCGCCGCTTCCGGCCGTGATATAAAGCCTTGCTTTGCTTCCAGTAACGGAGTTGAACGTGATCGTTCGTGAACTACCCATCAATTTCCCTGTGTATGCGGTTAACCAAATTGAGCCGTTCCAGTATTGAATCTGATAATCCTGAATTCGATTTCCGTACTCGCTTAGGGTTACTTTATTAAAAGTCTTATTGGAACCAAAATCGACCTCGAGCCACTGTCCACTCCAGCAGCCGTAGCAAGCCTGCCAGTTCGTTGTCGGATTGCCGTCAAAGGCTTTGGCTGCCGTTTGGTTTGCATCCCAGTTCGATGAACTGGCATACTTTTTGTTGAGTCCTAAATTGCCGGAAACCGTATAAGTCTCTGTCATTATCGGACTATTGGTCAAACCGCTTTTTAAGGCAATCGCTTTAATCACCGTATTCGAATGAATGGAAATCGACCCTGTATACAACGTACTTGATCCCGATGGAGTTGAACCATCTGTCGTATAGCGAATCGTTGCTCCAGACGTTGGCGTCGTCAGGTTTACTTGAAGAGTACCGTTGAATTCCGAGGAGAAAGGGCTGGCGTTTGGCATTGCAGCTGTCGTAGTTGTATTCACATTCTTTTCGACAAGTAAGACCCAATTGTTCCCATCCGGTTTATTCGGCATGGTCCATTGTCCTGATGATGGGGCGACGTGATTGGAAATCGTTGAATATACGCCAGTGCGCGGATTGTACCAGCGCGCTCGGTAGAAATACGAGTTATCCATTTGCTTGAGCGTTCCAGTAGCCGTACCGCTATTAAAGAAAAATACAACGTAGGTGCTGCTGCCATCTGAGGAAAGCAAAGATCGCGCTCCATCGTTGAACGCTCCCCAGCTTGTGTTGTCGAATCGCGGAACAAGCTTCCACCATTCAATGGACTTATAGAAGTTTTTCAGATACGTTAACTGATCGCCTGTTTGTACGTTTGCCCCGTCGTACCACCATCCGTAATGATCGGCGAGCTGGTATCCCGTTCCGGCGTCATTGCTCTCCCCGGGTCTGGAATACACGTCGTTCCATACACCCGCAACCCCGTAACCATAACCGTACATGCCATATTGGAACGCTTTATATCCATTCGCGAGCGCTTCTGTTGAATTTAACCAAAACCCCTCATAGCCAGTTTCATAAAGCACAGCCGGGCGAGAGCTGGAATAGTTCCAGAAGCTTTTGGCGATGTTCATATCCGTCATTTCGCCCTGCCATTGAACACCGAACCCGTCATGATAAGACATGGTTGCCCATGAAGAGTTGTTGGCGGTCGTATAACTCGCATCCTCCATATGAGGCATGATGGGTTGACCGTAGGCATCGTTATTCGCAAGACTCTGTCCTACGGAATACCATTTGCTCATGGTTGTTGAATTATAGTTTCCGTACATGTTAGCATCGATTTCTTGTGCAATCGTCCAAATTACCGGATAAGAGCCGTATCTTGCAATCCAGTATTTGGCTATTTTCTCCATGTAGGCATCGGTATACACAGTCGGGGAGTACTTCGGTTCTAAAGCCCATGCTACTTGAGCATTGGCGTGAACCAACCCTTGATCGGCGACATACTGGAATTTTCGATCCAAATTGTCAAATCCGGCGAGATCCGCGCTTGTGAATCCGTCGCTCAGATTGGCAATGGCTTCTTCATCCGCTCCTGAGTGGGTTCCCCCTCCATGCGGCGCCCATATTGGTTCCGACTGATAAACGGTAAAGCCCTGGGCAACTCTTTTGTCGACTACGTATTTGAACTGCGAATCTACGCCCGGGGCATTGGAAGTCGTAAATCTTTCATGTGGCATAATCCAATGCGTATCGCCCAAATAAAAGAAAGGGGTGCCATCCGCGTAAGTAAAATACTTGCCGTTCGAGCTTACTTTAAGAAAACCGCGTTGGTATATCTCCTGATTTCCTGTGTATGCGGTTACGTCAATCGATTTGCTAATATTGTGCAGCCCGGCATCAGTCGTATCGGTCGATACGGTTGTCATCGTCCATGCCCCCGTAACAGTCGGCGCGAATCGAATTCTCCAATTCGTCCCGCCGCTCCAATACGCTGGACGTACGATCGTAACTCCTCCCGGCCCCGTAAAGGTAGCCGTCACGTCAACGTTATTAAACGGATCCGCGTAGGTTTTACTGCTCGTTAGTGAAATCTCTACCGTTTTCCACTGTTGGACACTGTAATCCGCAGCAAACGCTTTGTTAGGTGAAAAAATAAAAATAGAAGCAAGCATGAAGCAAGTCAATAACATAACCCAAACCCTCGTTAGCTTCTTCCTTGGCACATTCATCTGTCCACACCCCTTAATAGAATGGAAATGCAAGCGTTTCCGTTGTTCGAAAACATCCTATCATGTTCCTTATCGTAAAGTCATCGGGGGTCATTCATGTATTCATGGATTTTAAAAGAAGCTATGGTTTTTAAACTTTAAACGGTTGGAGCACTGGCCTAAAATGGGAACAGACAAACAAGTAAAGGAGGCTGCGGTTGGTGGCCGAACTGTCAGTGCAATCGTACAAACCGATCGAGCCAGAGAGGCGTCGCCTACTCAAATGGTCGGGCAGACAGACACTGTTTATGATGACGGTACCGTGTTTTCTGCTGCTGGTTGTGTTTTCTTATTTACCGGTAGCGGGTTGGATCATGGCGTTCTATGAATACAAGCCTGGTCTTGCCATCTTTAAAACGGACTTTGTTGGACTCAAGTATTTCAAACTTGCAATGGATGAGCCGGACTTGCTTCCTGTTCTCCGAAATACCCTTGCTCTTAGCTTATTAGGCATCCTTATCTCCCCTTTTCCCGTACTATTTGCGGTTTTTTTATCGGAGATGAGAAGCAAGGTCGTACAGAAGGTTATTCAAACTACGACAACCTTTCCTTACTTTATTAGTTGGATTCTTGTATTCTCGGTAGCGTTTACGTTTTTCTCGACTGGCGAGGGCTTCGTAAATCATTTTTTAACTAGCCTACGAATCATCGATGAACCTATCGACTTCCTCGGGACAGCATCGTACGTCTGGTTGTTCCAAACGTTTCTGGGCCTTTGGAAGGGACTTGGGTTCAGCGCGATTATCTATTTAGCTGCTTTAGCCAGCATTGATCAAGAATTGTATGACGCCGCGAGCGTCGACGGTGCGGGCAGAATGAACAAGATTGTCCATATTACGCTCCCTGGTCTATACCCGACGTATTTTACGCTGCTCATTTTATCGATCGGCGGCATTTTATCCAACGGGTTCGAACAGTATTACCTGTTTACGAATCCTCTCGTGCAGGACAAGATTCAGGTACTGGATACCTATGTATACAGAATCGGAATATCGCAGGGCGATTTCCCTTTGTCTACGGCTTTGGGAATGGCTAAAACCTTGGTCAGCGTAGCGCTTCTGTTCGCAGCCAGCTTCATATCCAAAAGGCTGAGGGGTACGTCCATTTTTTAATAGAACGGAGGTTATGCGGCTTGAAAGCCGATGCCAAAGAGTATTTTTTTCAATCGTTTAACTATGCCATCTTCGCTCTGTTCACGATCTCTTGCATTTACCCTTTCTATTACATTTTTCTTGTTTCCATCAGCGATCCCCTCGAAGCCTCCAAGGACATGATCGTGTGGCTTCCGTCGGATTTTACCTTAAACAACTATTTTCAGCTATTAAAGCTGAACGGGATTGGAAACGCGCTGCTCATATCCGGTTCCCGAGCGGTATTCGGCACGGCGCTGACTCTGCTCTGTACTTCCATGTTCGCCTACGGGCTTACCAAATCACAAACTTTAGGCCGTAAATTTATGTACCGGGCTGTCGTTGTTTCTATGTATTTGAACGCAGGGCTTATCCCTTGGTTTATCACAATGAAAACATTGGGATTAAAGGATAACTACCTGCTCTATCTTTTGCCAGCGGCAATCGGACCTTTTTTTCTCGTCTTGATCAAAACCTATATCGAACAAATATCGGCATCGATTGAAGAGTCCGCTCTTGTGGACGGTGCAGGTTATTTCACGATATTTCTGAAGATTATTTTACCTATATCTACTCCCGTTATTGCGGCAGTTGCTGTATTCAGCGCCGTCGGGCAATGGAATTCATGGCAAGACAATTTCTTTCTGGTTAGCAGTGACAGGCTTCAAACGATCCAGCTATTGCTTCTTAACTTCCTGAAGGAATCCGAGACAATCGCTCAACAGCTGGCGCAAAACCAGCAATACGGCTTGCAGGAACTCGCAAAATCCCGAAGCGCATTAACGCCTTTCACCATTAAAACGACGATTACGATGATTGTCTCCATCCCGATCATTTGCGTCTATCCGTTTATGCAAAAGTATTTTGTTAAAGGCATTATGCTAGGGGCAGTCAAGGGTTAGCATACTTCCGCTTATTTTACGGATTTTGGTTCTCGACCTTATCCGTATACAATAAGAAATATCACAAGGAGGCACAACAACATGCCAACAGGTTGGGTCAAAAAAGGATTGCCAATGCTTCTTTCTGTCGCATTGGTCGGCATGCTCGCAGCGTGCAGTTCGAAAGAGAATAAGGAAGGCTCATCGTCAGTTGCAAGCACGCAAACGACAAGCGAGCATCCTTCGGCAACATCTTCCGAAACGCCGAAAAAAGAATTGACGGTATCGATGTGGCCGGTTACGTTCGCGCAAAATTTTCCTTCAGGCGTACAGGAGGATCCCGTTGCGAAAGACATCCTTGAGAAAACCAAAATCAAAATCGACGTAGAAAGCCACCCGACGGATGATAAATTCCAAGCGCTCATGGCCAGCGGCGACTTGCCCGAGGTCATCATTCCTGAAGGTACCTCCAATTACGTAAAGCAGCTTATTGAAGGCGAACAACTTATTGATCTTGAGCCTTACCTCGAAAAACACGCTCCGGATATTTTGAAGAATGCTGCTGACGCGATCGAATATGCCAAGAAATATCAAAGCAACGGTACCGGTAAGCTCTACTTTATTCCGTCTGGCGTGTTTAACAAGCCAAATGAAAAACCCGAGAATAATGCAATCATCGGGCCTTTCTTAAGATGGGATTACTATCAAGAAATTGGCGCTCCAGCCCTTAATACGTATGATGACTTCCTCAACGCGGTGGACGCTATGCTCAAGAAGCACCCGACCAACGAAGAAGGGCAAAAGTTTTACGGGTTCTCCCAATGGTTTGACTGGGATATTTGGGGCATCGCCATGTTCCCTTCTTGGATGGAAGGGAAGGATTACTTCCCGGGCGGGCTTTATCAGGTCGATCGTGAAACGCTCGAAATGGAGAGCATGTTAACCTCGAAACACAGCGTCATGTGGAGCGGCGTGGACTTCTGGAACAAAGCCTACAAAATGGGCTTGCTTGATCCAGATGCCCTGACCCAAAAATACGACACAGCGATCCAAAAGGGGGCCTCTAACCGCGTTCTGGCAGCCATCGCAAGCTGGCAGCTTCGTGATTCCAACGCCTTGCTATCCAAGGCGGGGATGCCGGAGAAAGGTTATACGCCTGTTCCTCTTCCGATGATGGAAGGCAAAAATATTTACGCGGCGACGAATCCATTCGGCGGCTCCAGCAGAATGTGGGCAGTCACCAAGAATGCCAAAGCTCCCGAGCGGGCTGTGGAATTAATCAATTACTTCTACAACATCGCTAATGTTGAAACGCTGTATAACGGAATTCAAGGCGTGGACTGGATCGAAGAAAATGGGAAGAAGCTTCAGACAGAAGCTCAAATCAAAGGCTTACAAACCGACCCGAACTATGTGCTTACAAGCGGTGCGGGAAAATATACGAACATCATCGGATTGGCGAGCGGATTCGTTAACCCTGACAGAAATGAGACCGTTCAGATCCGTAATCGGCAAACCGCGATTCAGAATTTATCACCATTGGACAAGTCGATCACGGAGCACTACAAGGTCGAGCTTCCGGTCGACATCGTTCCTAACGGATATAAACTGATCACGAGCAACGTCGGAGTCGTATATCCGTTTATGCCAGTAGCTAACGATGACATTAAACGTATCGATGACAAAATCATGAACTACCTGCAATCCGCATTAGCGAAAATGATTTTGCTCAAAGACGAAACGAAGTACCAGCAAACCAAAGAGAAGATCATCGCGGACATCCAGGCTCTGGATTACGAGACCTCCTTCAATTGGTACTCCCAATCCTTTGCCGAAGCCATGGAAAAAGCGAAGCCGTTTCTGAAATAAGATTCGTCATTAAAATCCCCGAATCGTTTCATGGCGATACGGGGATTTATCTGTGCCCATTCAGGACTTAGCCACAGCATCCTTTTGATATTCGGAAGGAGTTTTCCCTACGAGTTTTTTGAAAATCGTCGGGAAATAATTCACATTTACGTACCCGACCTGCTCAGCGATTTCATTCGTTTTCATCCTGGTTTCACGCAGGAGACGCTTCGCATGTTCAATTCGTACTCGGTTAACGTAATTAGTAATCGTTTCTCCCGTTTCTTTCTTAAAGCACTGTCCGAGATACATCGCATTTATCTTGTATTCATGCGCGAGATTCTGCAAATCGATGTTATCTGCAAAATGGTTATGAATGTATCCGATCACTCTGCGAATGAATGGACTGATTCTGTCCTCCAGCTCCTCCAGGTAAGCAATCGCTTTCTTGGCGATATCCGTTAAGCTTTGGGTAATTTCGTGAACAGTATCCATTCTATATACACGCTGAATCAATTGTTGGTGGCGTTCGAAAAACAATTCCGGACGAGGAGACAAATCGTACATGGCCGAGGTTAAATGAAAAACGAGCTCCATTACAGCATGCTGTACATGGGAAATCGAAAAATGCTTCTCGTCCCTTAATTGTGCGGAAACCTCGGCAAAAAAAGAATCCAAAGACGCGACGTCCCTTCCGGACAGAATATCTCTGAGGCGAGTCGGATTAATATCAGGCAAAGTTGGTGTTCCGCATAATAAAGGTAACACTTCATCATAGTGGACGATTTTATTGTACCCGTATAGAAGTTGAAAGCTTTGAATCGACTTCGCTTGCGAATAGCTCAAACGGACTTGTCGGTACCCGGATTGCTGCGAACCTACCGTCGCAAAAGCATCGATTCCAAGCAAGGCGTTCATCTGCGCCAAACATTCCTGCAAGATGCCACGAACAACGGTTGCATCCGTATTCCGCATAAATAACAACGCCTGGTCACCATTCATATCCGTTACCGCTATGCCGATTCCCTGCGCCGATATCAATTCTCCGCAAATATTATGAGCAGCGAACTTTAACAATCTTTTATCTTCGATCCGGTATGAAGTTTTCCTATTTTCGTCATAAGCCAATTTGATCATTGCCGCGACGAAGGAGTCCCCGTATAAATCAATTCCGAGAAGCGGAGAACGATTCTCGAGTTCCTTCCACTCAATATCGTCGTTCAACCATCGATAAACGACATTATCGCGCAGGATGTATTTTTCTTGGGCTTGTTCGCTTTTTCGGTGCATTTCGCTTTCAATTTTTTCGATCGCATTCTCGAGCGTGGAAATGAGTTCCTGCGTGGACACAGGCTTAAGCAAGTAATTCTCGATACCAAGCAATGCCGCTTCTTTAACGTATTGAAAATCATTAAAGCTACTAAGCACGATACATTTGCATGCGTAATTGCGTTTCCTAATATGGCGAATAAGGTCGATGCCATCCACTTCCGGCATCTTGATATCCGTAATTACGATATCAACCGGTTTGGATTTCAGGAAAGCGGCTGCCTCAGCGCCGTTTGCGCATGCCCCCGCGATCTCCAAGCCAAGCTCCTGCCAATTGAGGATACACATGAGTCCTTCCAGTATAATCGGCTCGTCATCGACGATCAATACTTTCAACAAGTATCTTCAGCTCCTTTGGCGACACTCTGGGGAAACGCAAAATAACGGTAGTTTCTTCGCCTTCGACGCTATTGATTTCTAGCCCGTATCTCTCCCCAAATATGATGATTAATCGTCCGTTCACGTTCGAAAGACCCATACCTCCAGGGCCGTCGGACAACATCTGAATGAAATTGTCCCGAATTTCATTCAACCTCACCTTTGAAATACCTTTACCGTTATCGCGTACCGTGATGACAATATCGGTCAGCTCTGAATGGACGGTTAGAACGACTCTGTTGTCCTCTCCGCCCTTACGATAACCGTGAATCGTGTAGTTTTCTAAAATAGGCTGAAGAATATGCTGAACGATCCCGCAATTCATTAAATCTTCATCCGCATCCACGGTAAAACTGATCTGATCATGATAGCGAATGCCAAACAGTCTCATATACTGGCTTGCGCTTTCAAGTTCCTCGGCGATCGTGACAACATATTTATTACTAAGACTGTTTCGAAACAGGTCGGATAAAATATAGATCATTTCGGCGATCGATGATTCGCGGGACGATATCGCCTTCATTCGAATCACTTCGAGCGAATTATACAGAAAATGAGGATTAATACGCGCTTGCAGCGCAGACAGCTCGACGCCTTTCTGTCGAAGCTCCAATGACTTCCGAAGAAGCTCAGCGTTTTTGCTTTCAATCTCAGATAAGTAAACACGCTGAATATGCTCTTGAAGGTCTTCGCTCATTTTATTGAAGCTGATGGCGATTTGATCGATTTCATCTCTTGCCATTTTAACTGGGATTCTTCGGGTCAAATCTCCATTTCGAATTTCCTTCATCGCTCCAACGACAATCCTCGCCTTTCGAAAAAAAGCATTCGAGCTTAGCGTCATCAGAATCGCACACACTACAATTGATGACAATATAAGCGACAGGATCGTCTCCCGAATATCCTCTGTCTTACGTAATAGGGATGCTTCCGGAATAACGATTGATACTTTAAGATTCGGAACGTCCAATACGCTAGTATTAATGATGCTTTCTTGACCTTCGACCATCCCCCTATTCTGATTAAGCAACGTTGCGAAAGGATACTTCTGCATATAATAACGACCAGAAGAATCATAGAGGACTTCGTTGTCGTTCAACAATACGAGAACATTGCCCAGCATATCCTTTTCAAGTCTGGACAATAGATCGTCGAAGCCTTCAGGATTGAATTCGACGACTAACGTCCCAATGTTCTCAATCGATTTCGGCTTCTTAATGGGAATGGATATCGAATAGACCAAATTGCTTGGTTGCTCATTATTCATATAAGGCGCGTATGAGGGATGAATAACGATGGAAGAGCTACCCGATTGGGTATGGATGAGCAGCTCCGGATATTTATATTGTTCGGCGGGAAAGTTATCTGCGATGACGGACTTCGAAAATTGGTAAATTTGATTATTCATTTTCTTGTGCACATATATATTCACAATATCCTTGGATCTGGAAAATTGAGAAAAAAAATAATCGTCGAAAATCGGTTTTTTCTCCAAATAGCCTAAGCTATCCAGCTCATTTTCCAGAAAAAAATAGATGTCATCCCTGGCATAGTAGTTCAAGTACGTTTGTTGCAAAATGACTTTCACCATTTGGGATTGCTGCTGCAAGTAATCCTTCATGTTGAGCAGCACAACATCGGTGAATTTAATTTCCTTGTCGATCAGCATTTGGTTAACGCTGTGAATGACGAAGTTGCCAAGCAATAAAAAAACGGACGCCGTAATGCAGACGTAAATGAAAATAATCTTATTGAAATAGCGGGATTTAAAATATTTATAATAGATTCCTCGTATGATGCGCAAACAGATCACCGCTTATCATGGAGTAAGTATAATTATATCTTTTATATAGATAGATTTTGGCATTTAAGATCATGTATGAATAGTTTTTAAAGAAAAACATGATTTTTAAACATTTCTTTTCTTAAGCGCCCCCTACAACAGCACACGCTCATTCATAAACCTATTATCCTTCACGATTCTCCGTACCCTTTTTATCGTATCCGCATTTTTGGGCACTCCATCCATTCGGTCAAGCAACAGCCACCTCAGGCAGGAAAGGGCTTCAAACACCTCCAGCTCCTCCGTCATTACGGGGATCTCCTCTACCTGGGATCCCCCAGTTGCCCGTTCGTCCAATCGATCACCGTGTACTGTATCTTCAGCACAAAATGGTCTTGCCCCTGCGTAATCTTGATCACATCCGCCTCAAGACCCGGCGAAGTGGGCTAAACGTCAGTTCGGCTCCTGCAGCAATCAGCTTGATTTCATCCATCCAGAGAATTCAACGTCTGGCTGCGATATCCTGCTTGTTAGCTTAGATACCCGCCTGCAAACAGGTCAGTCGCGCCTATCGCCTGAAGCTGGCATTGCAGGATTTCCGGAGACACCCGCATCACTTCGCGGACATGTATCTGCGTGAGTGGTATTGCCCTGGATCGACCTGGCGATCTAACCGGTCGGTGAACCGCATGGCCACGCGTGGCCAGGAAATAACGTCGAAATTACACTTATTTTCGCCAAAGTGCAAGAAAAATGAAATTTAAGTGCAAAAACGCAGTTATTTTTCTGCCCAAAGCCGAATAACGAACTTGACGCTTTTCCATTTTCGCTTAATTGCGGCGATTAGCTCTAGCCCGCTCTGCCCGGGCATCTGGATGTCCGTGACGACGATGTCGATGTCGTTGTCGTTCAAAATGTCCAGCGCCTCTTCCACCGAGAAAGCCGTATGGACGGCGGAGATCGCCAGAGGCGATTTCGCGAGCGTCTTGGCGAGACTTTCAACCAGATGGGGGTAGTCGTCCACGAGCAGCATTTCAACCATTCGCTTTGCCTCCTTGTTCCGTAGGTTCTGATGCGTTTACCTTTGCAAGCAACCATTCGATCGAGATTTTCAGACCGCCCGACCCGGAATCGCCCAAGACGAGCTTGGCGCTATCTCCATTTTACCGAACCCACGGTCAGCCCTTTGGCAAAATACTTTTGGAAGAACGGAAAAATAAACAGCATGGGTCCGATCGCCAGAATACACATGGCCATTCTTGCACTTTCCGATGGAAGGACGGCCAATTGCCCAGCGTCGACCTGCACTCCCTGTTGCATGTTCTTGAGAATTTCCTGAATGTTGTTCATCATGATCTGCAGTAAATACTGCAGAGGGTACATCTGTTGTTTATCGATAAACAACAAGGCATGAAACCAGGAATTCCAGTAGGCAAGAAGCTGAAACAGTCCTACGGTCGCCAATACGGGCGTTGACAGCGGGACGATGATCCTCGTATAAATACGCCATTCGCCGGCTCCGTCGATTGTCGCGGATTCGATCAGCGAACCCGGAAGTTGCTGGAAAAACGTGCGCATCAGGAAAATGTACCAGACACTGCCGAGAAGCGGGATAACCAGCGCTGCATACGTGTTCTGCAATTGTAGAAACTTCGTCATCAAGATGTAATAGGGAACGAGCCTGCCGCTGAATAACATCGTGAAGAACAAATAAAGGTAGTGATTCTTCGGTATTTGAAATCCGATCGGGATAAAGCATAAGCGCACATGGAAATCATCAATACGGAAAGCAACGTGCCGACAGCCGACATGATGATCGTAACCTTGTATGCGTCAAGAATAGTCTTCGGACTTTTCAGAATGTACTGGTAGGCTTGAAAATCCCAATTTTTCGGAATGAGATGATATCCAAAATTCGCGATATCCAATTCGTTGGACAGTGAGATTGAGACAATCGACCATAGCGGTACAATAAACAAAATCGACATGGCGATCAGGATTACGTGTAAGACGATCTTGGGCAAACTGAGCTTGGAGCCGAACGCCATCATTTCTCAACCTCTCTTTCTATTAGAATAAGGAACGACCCGAATCTATTTTCCTTACCACCGCATTGGCGGTTACGATGAGCACAAATCCCAATACGGATTTGGTCAGATCTGCCGAACTGGACATGCCGATATTGCCGAGTTGCATTAAAGCCCTGAATACATAAGTATCGATCACGTCTGTCGTAGCATAGATAGTTGGCGAATTCATCGGCACTTGATAGAACAAGCCGAAGTCCGCTGAGAAAATGTGCCCGATGGCCAGAATCACGAGGAGCGTCATCAACGGATACAGAAACGGCAACGATATTTTGGTAATGATTTTCCATTTGCTCGCGCCATCGATCTTTGCGGCCTATCAGGATAATAAAAGTCGCCGTATCTGTGTATATCTGTGATGTGCTAAAATACGGTTATATTGATCCGAGGTTGGGATGCCCTATGAAGCTCATTCATGAAATGGATTTAACGAAAACACCTTTTCATCTCGAGTTTAATTATGCATCCTGCTCCAATTCTTCGAATTTCTATCACTCCCATCAGGGTTTGGAATTGATCTATGTACATGCCGGACAAGGCGATATTGTTATAAATCGTAAAGTTTACGAAGTTAGACCGAACAGCCTGTATATTTTTCAACCCTATCAATTACATCGGATTCGCCTTCAAGTCACTCCGGAAACGCCGTATATCCGCTCGAAGTTTTTAGTAGAACCCTCCATCCTGTACGACCGATTGCAGCAACTGCCGCTCCTGCAGTACTTTTTCTTGCAGATCTGGAAGCATGAAATCATTCAGCCCGTTTTATTCGATATGGACAATAACCCCTATGTACTCGAGCTCATGAGAGAATATCAGTCTCGCCTCAAGACACCGTCACCCGCTCCCGAAGCCCAAGAGGAAAGCTTGCTGTTCCTGACACAGTTATTCCAGCTGTTGAACGATTCAAAAGGCTCGGATCCTGTTAGAGACGACCGGGCAGTCTATTGAACAGACTTCCCAGGATATCGGACTCGGCAACGTATCCTACTTCTGCGAAATTTTCAAGAGAGCAATTGGAATTACACCTCTGCAGTATCGTTTATCTCTGCTCAGGCACCCTTGAAGAGCAGAGCCCTGAGCGCCTGAATGATTAGAGCTGATGGAGCTTCCGATAAACCGATGTCGTAATCCCTTTCCTTGCATGGAAGACGCGACTTAAGTAAGCCATTTCGTCGAATCCCGCCATATCCCATTTCCTTTTCTCCAGCAAGGCAATAGCATCTATTATTGAAATAAAGTATATATTGATCGAAATAGCCTGCATGTTATTTGGAAGGCACATCAATTATTATGAAATTAGAGACATTCATATTAATGAATAAGAATGGATAAGGCAAAGGAGCTGTAGTTGATGAGGGAAGAGACAGTGCGTGCAGACATTGCCGTCATTGGCGGCGGACTTGCCGGGGTATGCGCTGCCATAGCGGCCGCAAGAAATGGACAGTCTGTTGCGCTGGTTAACAACAGACCCGTATTGGGAGGCAACTCCAGCAGCGAAGTTCGCGTATGGGTGTGCGGCGCAACAGGCCATGGCGTTCATCGCTATGCCCGCGAGACCGGCATCATGGGGGAATTGTTCGTCGAGAACCAGTATCGTAACATGGACGGCAACCCGTATTACTGGGACATGGTTGTACTCGAAGCTGTAACGGCGGAGCCGAATATTCAACTGTATCTGAATACCGATGTACATGAGGTAGAAGCGGACGGAAGCGAGGAGGACCGCACCATTCGTTCGGTAACCGGATGGATGATGGGCTCCGAGAGACGGATTCGCTTCGAGAGCAAGGTGTTCCTTGACTGCACCGGCGACGGCCTTGTCGGGTTTCTTGCCGGAGCCAAGTATCGACTCGGGCGCGAAGCGCGCGAGGAATACAACGAAGATTGGGCTCCTCTCGTTGCTGACGACATTACCCTTGGCAGCACACTGCTCTTCTACACCAAGGATGTCGGCCGACCGGTCAGCTACAAGCCGCCGTCCTTCGCCAAAGATATTACGACAACCTCGATTCCCGAGCGGCGCATCATTCGCAGCGGCGATAATGGCTGCGCTTACTGGTGGATTGAATGGGGCGGCGAGCTTGACACTGTACACGACAACGAGAGAATTCGCGACGAGCTATGGGCCGTCATCTATGGAATATGGGATTACATTAAAAACTCCGGCAAGTTCGATGCGGCCAACCTGACGCTTGAATGGGTCGGATCGATACCAGGCAAACGCGAATACCGCCGTTTCACAGGTGATTATGCGCTGAACCAGAACGATATTCTGGCGCAGCGGGAATTCGAAGACCGGGTCGCCTTGGGCGGCTGGTCCATCGACCTGCATCCGCCTCAAGGCATGTATGCCACGGCAGCCGGCTCCAAGCATCTGCACGCGGATGGCATCTATCACATTCCATTCCGCTCCCTCTCCGGTGTTGACTGACCGGATCCGGGTCGTTGTCGAAGAGACCAATGGAACCCCCTATGCAGAGATAATCGAAATCCGGGCATATTCCTGACAGGAGCTTGCCGTTGCATCTCCGAACGCAAAAAACCCTCCGCATTTTGCGGAGGGTTTTTCCAAAGTTATTTCGCGTACCGGTGACTGCCGATCGTGGCTATCGTGGTGAGATCGGACCAGAACGAGCCTTTGGTTACTCGCGGGTCATAGAAATAAACCGCGTCCTTCACGTTGTTCTTCCCGTTCAACGCGTCCTTGGTGGCGCGCAGGACGGTTGCGTTCGGCTTGCTCTTGTCGAGCAGTCCATTGTGAGCCGGCGGGAATTGCTTACCCGAATAGATGACGTCGCGAATCGTGTCCGGAAACCGCGAGTCTGCCACGCGATTGAGCACGACGTTCGCCACGGCGAGATGCGCCTCGTACGACTCGTACCCGACTTCGACCTGCACGAGCTTAGCCAACAGTCGATAGTCCTCCTCGGAGTACGGTTTAGCTTCGTTCTCGAAAACCGAGGGAATGACAATCCGCAGCTTTGTACCGATCCCAACGTCATCGGCCTTTAGTCCGTTGCGCTTCAACAGCGCGGCTCTGCTGACGTCGTTCTCCTCGGCGATCTCCTTCAAGCCGTACTCCTCCGCCACGACCGCCTGGGCGACCGGCTCGATCTCCACGAGCCGCTCCTTCGGGCTCCACTTGATCTTCGCATGAAGCAGCTCGGCTACGTAGCGAACCGGAATGTAGATTCTGCCGTCCGCGAAGAAGGGAGCGCTCTCCATCACATATCGCGAGTCGTTAAAGTAGACGACGGGCACTCCGTTCGTCAGGATGATTGTATCTTTATGCGCAGTATGGATCGTTACCGCTTCGTTCTCGGAGTCCCAATCGGCTTTAGCGTTCAGATGGCCGGTTAGGCTGGCGATCGGCAGGAACAGTCTGCCTCCGAGAATTTGTGCCGGCTCTGCCAGCTTTACTGTTTTCCCGCTTACTTTAACCGTAATGTTTTCCTCGCTCTCGGCCGCAGCCGAATTCAGCCCGACGCCGAGCAGGAGCAGGACGGCGAGCGACAGAAGCAAAATCGCGCGAATTTGCTTACTTCTATGGAGCATGAGAACCTCCCGAAGGTACAAAATGTATTGATAGCGTTTTCTTGCTACTGAAAAATATATCACAATACCGGGAGCGTAAAAGATTAACTTTTTCACACAAAAGGGCTTTTTCGCGAAAAAACGGCCGTAATAGGCCGTTTTTTTCTATTGAAGCTCTCTTACCCTTTGGAACGAACGAGCAAGTAAAGGAAATACGGAGCGCCGATGACGGCAACGACGATGCCGGTCGGAATTTCCGACGGCTGGAATACCCATCTGCCGAGCGTATCCGCCACAAGAACGAGCAGCGAGCCGGTCAGCACGGTCGTCGGCAGCAAAATCTGATACCTCTGTCCGACTAGCCGCTTTGCGAGATGAGGTGCGATTAGCCCGACGAAACCGATGCTTCCGCTGACCGCCACGCACGAGCCGGCCAAGCCGACGGCTGCGCCCAGCAGCAGAAGCTGCTCCCGGCTCACCGCGGCGCCGAGATTGGTCGCTAGTTGATTACCCAGAGCCAGTACGTTCACGGTCTGGGACTTGAAATACACATAGGGCAGCAGAACGCAAATGAAAGGCAGCAGCGCCATAACGAACTTCCAGTCCTTGCCCCAGATGCTTCCCGCCATCCAGGTCGCCACGAATTGATACTGCTCCGGGCTGATTCTTAGCGTGATTACGATCGTAGCGGCGGAGATGCCCGAATTGAGCGCGATCCCGTTCAAGATAAGCCGATTCGACGACAGCCCTCTATGCTTGCGATACGACATGACAAAGACGAGCAGCGCCGCTATTCCGCCCCCGACCCACGCCAGCAACGGCAGCACAAAGGCGGAAACTGCGGTAATCGTCGGGAAAAAGGCAACGTACATAAGAATCATAAAGCCGGCCCCCGAGTTGATGCCGATAATGCCTGCATCCGCCAGAGCGTTGCGCGAGACCGACTGTAGAACACAACCGGACAACGCCAGCCCCGCCCCGATCAAAACCGAGATTACGATCCGAGGCAGCCGGAACTCGTACAGAATCAAGTTTTGCTGCGCCGTCCCGTTTCCGAACAGCGTATTCACCAGATCGGAGGGCGACAAGCGGATAAATCCGGTATTCATGCTTGCCATGAACGCTAGAATGATGGCCGCGAACAGAACGAGAAGTACGATGATATTACGCTTGCGCTTGGCAAGCTCTTCGGGAGATTTTAATCTGACGTATTCGCCCATCTCTACAGCTCCCTCCTTTCCTTGTTAGCCAGATAGAGGAAGAAGGGCACCCCGATGAGCGCGATCAGCGCGCCGATCGGCGTCTCGAAGCCCGGACGAACCGTTCTCGCGGCCAAGTCCGCAAGCACGACTAGCACCGCGCCGAGCACTGCGGATGTCGGAATGATCCAACGGTAATCGACGCCGACTAGTTTGCGCGCAAAGTGAGGCACGAGCAGACCGACGAACGAGACAGCTCCAACCGCCGATACAGCCGAGCCCGCAAGCACGATAACGATAACCGTCCCCATAAACTTGGTGAAGCCCGAACGAAGACCCAGCCCCTTGGCCACGTCATCTCCGAGGCTGAGCAGCGTAATCGATCTGGAGATGACAATTGCGCCTGCGATAGCCACAATAATCCACGGCGACATGACCTTCAAGTGAATCCATCTCGTCCCGGCCACGCCTCCGGCATACCAGAAAGCCAAATCCTGACCGATGCGGAAATAAAGAGCTACGCCTTCGCTTAACGCGGTCAGCAAAGCGGATAGCGCCGCGCCCGCGAGCACGAGACGAACCGGCGTCAGTCCGCCCTTCGCGATCGAGCCCAGCGCAAATACGAACAGGGCGCTTAGCGCCGCGCCGATAAAGCAGACCAGAACGAGGGAAGAATAAGACATCCCAGGGAAAAAGGCAAAGCAAATCGCGAGAGCGAAGCCCGCTCCCGAGTTCAGTCCCAGCAGACCCGAATCTGCCAACGGGTTGCGCATCATTCCTTGCAGGATCGCTCCCGCTACAGCGAAGCTGCTTCCGACGAGCACGCATCCGAGCACCCTCGGCAAACGCAGCTCCTGAATGACCTGATGATCGGTCAAATTCGAATTGTACTGGAATACCGCCAACCACACATCCTCGAAACGAATATCTCTCGCGCCGAACGTTACCGACACGCCTATTCCCAAGACCAACGCTATGATTCCGCCTAGAATGATCAGCAGAGCTACATGGGGACGGGAATGAATTCGCTTGAATACATCGGCCGCCCCGGCTTCGCCGACAGCCTCCGGTGCCGTAGAAGCGCCGGAAGGCAAACTAGACTCATTGGATTCTTTCCTTCTAAGTGCCACGATGAGGTCTCCAGTCTAATAGATTTGCATGATTGCACGAGCCTATGTAACAACCTGGTTCTTCTATTGATAAAGATTATCATTGTCATTTGTGACTGTCAATGCTTTGTATCGCCTTATCGGGCCGATTAGGCTGCCAGATTTTCACGCAGGGGAGACCTGCGCGCCTAAATATGTTTTAATTAAGAAGTGTGCAGTTCAATAATGCAAATCCAACCGACCCGACAAGGAGGAATAACAAGATGGAAATCAGATCATTCTTGCTGCCGAAGGACAAAGTCGCTTACTTGACGACCGCGCAATCCATGACAGAGGCGCTGGAGCTGCTGGAGGCCTCTCAGTATTCCGCCGTGCCCGTCATTGATACGGATGGAAAATATATCGGTACTTTATCCGAAGGCGATCTGCTCTGGAAGCTGAAATGCACTTCCGGTTTGAACTTTGACAATATGGGCGAAATCCCCGTCTCCGGCATCAAGAAAAGAATTTACAACGAATGCGTCGCTATTAACGCCCATATGGAAGACATGCTGACTCTGGCCGCCGATCAGAACTTCGTTCCGGTCGTCGACGACGATCGCGTGTTTCTGGGGATCGTCAGGCGCAAGGACATTATTGAATACTACACGCGAAATATTACGGACTAACGGCGTGGCGGCCGAGTGGCCTTATGCTTCAGAATCGACGCCGCAAGTGTCGTTCCGGCGTGGGGGTGCAGTCCGACAAGCAGCTCTGATCCGCATCCGTTTTGGCCTTAGACGCCATGCGACCTCATCTCTTTATTTCCAGCTCTTTGGTCATATAAGCACTGTACGGATCCTCCGAATAATCCGCAAAGGGCTCGCAGTAGCGGAAGCCGAAGCTCTCGTACAGCGCTCTGGCCGGGGCGAACGAATCCAGCGATCCCGTCTCCAGGCTTAGCCGCCGATAGCCCCGCCTTAGGGCCTCGTCCATTATGCACTGCAGCATCCGCCTGGCAACTCCTTTCCTCAAATGCTTCGTCGCCGTACGCATCGATTTGATCTCTCCGTGCCGCTCGTCCAGCTCTTTCAATGCGCCGCAGCCCAGCAGCTCTCCCTGGTCCCATACGCTCCAGAACGTCACGTCCGGACTTCTCAGCCCGTTAATATCCAGAGCATGCACGCTCTCCGGAGGAGAATCCTCCGCCATCGCCGATAGATGCTGCCGGATAAGCTCCCGAATCTCCGCTCCCGTCAAATCGTCCTCTGTGATTTCCATGATCGCCGCTCCCGTCCCTCTCGATTTTTCTCTACCTATTTATTTATCATTTTTTGCTTTATTCTTCAATCGTTTGGGGAAGCTAACCCTTTCCGACTGGTCAAAAGGTGTATACGAAAGGTAAAGACTAGGGTAACCGGATTGCGCGCCTACCTCAACGGCTGCCATGCGTATGAGAATATCTGGATCGACGACGGAAACGGCGGACTGGTCAACAGCGATATTCAACCGGAAGTGAAGCAGGCGCTTGCGGCACTGCAGGATATGTTCAAGAAAGGCCTGATCGACCCGGAATTCGCCGTCAAGGACACGGAGAAAGCAGCCAAGCTGCTCTACCGTCTACTTGCCTCATTTTATGTCCTGGGTTTTGCTGAGTGGAATACTTGTCGATATCCTGTCCCTCTCCTCCGGCATTTTCAATCAGGTGCTCGGATGGTTCGGAGTCAAACCGATCTTCTTCCTGGGAAGCAACGACTGGTTCCCGTACGTTATGGTTGTATCGGATGTATGGAAGGAGTTCGGCTTCGGCACGATCGTTTACTTAGCCGCGTTAACCAGCATTAACCCTTCTCTATACGAAGCGGCCGCCATGGACGCGCCGGACGGATCAAGCAGACGTTCTATGTCACGCTCCCCGGCATGATGCTGCTCTCCAGCCAGCGCATCGATATCGTGCTGTCCGATATCAAGAAGCCGGGCATAGAAGGCATTGAGCTGCTGCGGGAGACCAAATCCCAGTGGCCGGCCTGCAAGGTTATTTTCCTGACCGGCTACAATGACTTCGAATACGCCAAGAGCGCGCTCACCTACGGCGGCTTCGATTATATTCTGAAAGTCGAGAGCGACGACAAGATCGTGCAGGCGGTCCAGCGCGCCGTCTCCAAAATCGACGAGGAGCAGGATCAGGCGAACATGATCGTCCGGGCGCAGTCCAAGATGAGGCAGGCGCTGCCTTCTCTGTAGAAAGAGTACATGTGGGGACTGTTCCAGGGCAAGCATCCCACGGAAAGCCAGCTCGATCGAATGTTTCGGGAGCTGGACCTCCCGCTTGACGCGTCCTTGCCCGCTTACCTCCTCATCGGCAGGCTGGATGCGTGGAAGGAAACGTTCACGGCCCCGGATAAGGCGCTGCTCTGCTACGCCATGCAGAACATCGGGGATGAGATGCTGTCGGCGCAGGTCAGATGCTTCTCCGTCGTCTTCGAGCTGTCCAAAGTCGTCTGCCCCCTTACAATTGGAGTACGCAAAGCGTACGAGGAGGATGGGTATGAGACAATTGACGGCGGTACTGCTCGGCGCAGGCAGTAGAGGAAGGTATATTTATGGACCGTATGCGGAAAAATTCCCTAACGAGTTGAAATTCGTAGCGGTAGCCGAGCCGGACGAGGAACGCAGAACGAAGTTTGCGGACATTCACGGCATCGCCCCCGACCGGGTTATACGACTCTTGGAAGAAGGCATTCGAGCAAGGCCGCATTGCGGATATTATGATCATTTGTACTTTGGACCGGATGCATTACACGCCTGCGATGACGGCGATGGAGCTGGGCTATCATGTGATGCTGGAGAAGCCGATGTCGCCTTCCTTAGAGGAATGCATTCGGCTGGAGCGCGCATCGCATAAGTATGGGCGGCTGCTCGCCGTGACACATGTGCTGCGTTATTCTCCGTTCTGGTCGGGCATTAAGAAATGCATTACGGACGGAGAGCTGGGCACGATCGGCACAATTCAATTGACCGAAAACGTCGGCTACCCGCACATGACGCATAGCTACGTCCGCGGCAATTGGCGCAACTCTGAGGAGACGAGCCCGATGATTCTGGCTAAGTCCTGCCACGATCTGGGCTCGACCGCGCGCTGCATCGACGGCTGCGAGGTGGAACGAGAGTGCACCTTCTCCGCGTTGAAAAGGTACATCCAGCCTCCTCACCATCCGTGGGCGCGCTATATGACAAGCGACCTGTCGCAGGAAGGTATCCTGACCGCTTTGCGGGAAGGTCCGTTCGGCCGGTGCGTGTATCGCTGCGACAACAACGTCGTCGACCATCAGGTCGTTAACCTGGCCTTCGAGAACGGAGCGAACGCCTCGTTCATTATGTCCGGCTTGACGCAGAGCGGTACGCGCCGGGTTCAGATTATGGGCACTCAGGGCGAGATTATCGACGATATGGACAAGGGTGCTTTTACGCTATATCGATATGTGACTGGCGAGCAGGTCGAGGTTCGGTGCAATGTGGAAGGCGACGGGCACGGCGGCGGCAAGCGCATGGTCGCTTCGTTCCTGCGCGGTGTTCGCGGCTTCGACAACAATCCGTCGCAGGGCCTGACGTCCGCGACCGCCTCCCTGCATAGACATCTGATGGCGTTCGCATCCGAGCATTCCAGACTGAACGACGGAATGGCGGTCAAGCTGGCCGATCTGTATCGGACGGAAGTCGTGCTGGCTTAATACGATAAGAAGATGAGCCGATCCGTTGCAATGGCTGCGGATCGGCTCTTTCTGGAGTTCATTTTGGAAGTTTCATCTGCCGATCGATACCTTAGAGTTGAATAACTCCGACTAAAGTAAGAATCGCAGCGACGATGCCCAATATAAAAAAGATACCGAAAAACCATTTGATAAACCTCGTACTGAACCCCGACGTAGCTGTGAAGGCCGTTCCGAAAATAATCGCCCCAAGAATCATGACACTGAGAAACACGATAAAAGCATTGAACATGTTGCTCACCTAAGCCTCTCTCGTATAAATACACTACGCGACGTACCGCGATTAGTTGCTGCATGAACACCCTAAAGCAACTTCTTGATTTTCTCTATACCTCGTAAGGGGTATTTTCATGTCGTATTTGGAATGTTTCTCCATTCCGGCTTGCATTCTATAGGCTTATAATAGAGGCGTTAGAGAATACGATATTAGGAGGATACACGATGGATATCAAGGGAAAAATCGAAGAGATCGTAGAGCGCGTCAAAGCCGACAAGGATTTCTCTTCCAAGTTCATGAGCGATCCCGTAAAAGCCGTTGAATCTGTGATCGGAATCGACCTTCCGGACGCCCAGATCAATGCGCTCATCGACGGCGTTAAAGCGAAGTTGACCGCCGATAAGGCCGGCGACATGCTCGGCTCTATTAAGAAGTTGTTCTAGAAGCATGGTAAAAGACGCCTCGGGATTCTTCCCCGGGGCGTCTTTTTGTTTCTGGTTCTACGCATCCGCGAGGGATGCGACATCAACCTGTTCGCGGTGTCCAGGATCGCGTGAATTTCAATCCACGCATCCGCGGGGGATGCGACAAAATTAGCCACTGTTCGGCGGACTGGGTGGTGGTTTCAATCCACGCATCCGCGAGGGATGCGACAGCCTCGGGTAACTAGAAAGCAATTTGATTACTGATTTCAATCCACGCATCCGCGAGGGATGCGACCAGCCTGATTTTCCTTGACAATGCCTTTCATCGTATTTCAATCCACGCATCCGCGAGGGATGCGACTCCTGCCGACATATTCGCAGTTTGCATTCCGGGATTTCAATCCACGCATCCGCGAGGGATGCGACCGGTGTCCATACTTCCTTTGCTCCTGGTTCGTAGATTTCAATCCACGCATCCGCGAGGGATGCGACCCGCAAACGTACCGAGTTTACCGGTTCCGTCACCATTTCAATCCACGCATCCGCGAGGAATGCGACCACCGTGACCGCATAAGATCAGTACGGCAGATCATTTCAATCCACGCATCCGCGAGGGATGCGACGGACAAGGTAGCATATGACAAGTGGGTAAATCAATTTCAATCCACGCATCCGCGAGGGATGCGACAGTCCAAGCAGCACCCATGGCAGCGAGCTAGCGATTTCAATCCACGCATCCGCGAGGGATGCGACATGCCACCTTGCTCCCGTTGAACACCATTCCTTCATTTCAATCCACGCATCCGCGAGGGATGCGACGGAAAATAAGAGATTAGGACGTGACGCCAGTCAATTTCAATCCACGCATCCGCGAGGGATGCGACGGACCTCACTGCTTTTTTTGTTCCCCTTGAATAATTTCAATCCACGCATCCGCGAGGGATGCGACATCAGTACGTCAATCGTGTCATGGGACAGATAAAATTTCAATCCACGCATCCGCGAGGGATGCGACTCCCCGGCAGTATGGGGGCATCTTCCCATGGCGTATTTCAATCCACGCATCCGCGAGGGATGCGACCAACCTTTACTATCGTACAAGCCATAACAAACTATTTCAATCCACGCATCCGCGAGGGATGCGACTCTTTAACACATGGACATTCCTCCTACTTTAGATTATTTCAATCCACGCATCCGCGAGGGATGCGACATGGGCGTGACCACAGGTGGGCATGATCTAACAGATTTCAATCCACGCATCCGCGAGGGATGCGACCGGATCAACTGGCCCTGTCGATCCGGGAGGCGGGATTTCAATCCACGCATCCGCGAGGGATGCGACCCAGCAGCCTTCCATGCTTTGAACTCCTGGCGAATTTCAATCCACGCATCCGCGAGGGATGCGACTGATCGACATCGCGGCATGGATAGATAACGGCAATTTCAATCCACGCATCCGCGAGGGATGCGACCCATTCGACTTACCTTGACAACCCGCACATATCATTTCAATCCACGCATCCGCGAGGGATGCGACGGTTATCGGTCCATCTACCTGCGCCCAATAGTCGAATTTCAATCCACGCATCCGCGAGGGATGCGACAGCGACTTTGAGCACAAACAGGTGAAAAATAGCCTATTTGCGTGCTTCAAATCGCGTAAAGCAACTTAATTCACAACTAATTATACATTAAATGTAAATTAAAACCTGAGAAACTCGTGATTTTCTGGTGCGAATCCCCCGGGAAAATCATGTGAGCCTCACATTCGCACCAGAGATTCGCACCGATCCTAAGTCGTTGAAACTACTGCAAATAGGGAAAAGTGCATCAAAAAAGCATTGCCACCCCCAGCCACCCCCATCTGTCAGAAAATCAAAGGGCCCTCCAAATCGAGAGACTGTTTGGCTCCGACTTGCTCCACTTTGCTCTTGTAGTTGTTGCCCAATTGATAGAATCTGAGGCTGTCCGTCTCCTCGTCGATAAGATCAATGAGCTTAAGCTTTAATGTCGTAAACTGTGCAGCGTCTACGATACACTCGAAGACGGAGTTTTGAACGCGTTGCCCATAAGCCAAGCAGGCTTTCGAAACCTGTCGTAGCCTACGCTGCCCAGCGCTGGTCACGGTGCTGACATCGTACGTGATAAGCACAAGCATTCCAGTTCACCTACTTCCATAAGAAAGGAGGATACTCATCCAGGTCCCCTCGTAAATACCTCGCTAGCAACAATGACTGCACATGAGGCAGCAGTCCCCATGAGATTTTCTCCCCCAGATACGGGTGTGTGATTTTCTCCTGTTTCTTATTCTGCCATTCACTCAGGAAGCTTCTCCTGGCTTCATCCTTCATGATGACGGCGCCGTTTTCTTTCTTCAGGAAATCGTCCTTGCTCACCATACGCTTGTTAATGAGAGTAAGAACGAACTTGTCCGCATAGACGCCTCTCAGTTCTTCCATAACATCCAAAGCCAAAGAAGCTCGACCCGGGCGATCGCGGTGCAGAAACCCAACATAAGCGTCCAGACCGACACCTTCCAGCGCAGATGCCACATCGTTGGCCAGGAGTGTGTAGGCAAACGACAGCATCGCATTGACATTATCGAGAGGAGGGCGCCGGGAACGAATGTGAAAATAAAAGTCTTCCTTCTGCTGAAGAATCATCTGATCCAGCAGCTTGTTGTAGCTAATCGCGGCTTGCCCTTCCAATCCCCGCAATCTTTCCAAATCCTCGCAGGCTCTGACCTCCAGAATAATAGCGGAAAGCTGCTGAGAAACCTCCTTGAACTTCTCCACATCCACGCGCATCGGATAATCCCGGGTCGCTCTCTCAATCATCCACTTCTGGTTGTAGATTTTGCCGACGATAAAATTACGGGCGATATGCGCAGATTGCGTCTCGTCCTCCGACACTCGATACTGCTTCTTCCGCAGAACCACATTGCCCCGGCTTTCCCCAATAACGCGAGCGAGGAATCGACCATTCATCGTGTGAAACACCAGGGAAATATTGCGCTCCGCACAGTACCCCATCAGGGCAGGGCTGGCGCCGGTATATCCAAACGAAACAACCGACTCCAGATTATGCAGCGGCACTCTGCCCAGCTTCTCCTGCTCCTTCTGCAGCACGATATTGTCGCCGTCCAGCGATAAATAAACGTCCGGCTGGGTTACAAACAAAGAATTAAGCAGCTTTTTCATTCTCTGATTTTCCCTTCGACATAGCTTTTTACCGTTCGTTTGTTCATCAATTCCGGCAGGCAGATCGATTCGAGGGAGCAGCTTCGGCAGAAGGAGCCGGTTGCCACCTTCGGCGTATGTCGTCGCTGATAGTAATCCTGCATTTCCGCAAAGACCGATTTCACCTTCTCCTTGACTTCAATCGTTAGTGGAACTTCGACTCTTTGCTTGATTTCGTTGTAAAACAAGTAGCCGGTATTGACGGGACTGAGCAGCATTTCCTCCAGACAGATCGCTTGTGCCGCCAATTGCAAAACATCTTCATCCTTCGATTTCGGTCGGCCCCGCTTGTACTCCACCGGATACGCGAGAAACTTCCCTTCCGTACCTGCAATTTCCACGCCGCGATCATCGCGGATGAACTCGACTACATCGCAGATGCCCGAAATTTGCAACTGATTCGATTTGACCGGCATCGCCCGAACGATCAGCCGATCTCCCCGCTTCTCCCGCGTGAACGGCTGATCCGCCTTCCGGTGCAAGTGCTGGCCCTCAATCGTTCGAACATTTTCCTCCCATTGCTGCTCGATATGAATGAAAGCCCACTGCCGTTTGCAAAACTGAAAATGCTGAATGCCCGACAACATCAAATAATCGTCTTCTTTATTGTCCATCGATCATCTCGATAGTTAGCCCTTCCAGCGTTTGCACCTTAAACTCGTAGTCGGTGAATCCTTTTGGCTCCTCGGACAGCTTCTCCCAAGACAGGGAACGGTGAACCTTCGCGGATGAAAATTGACCCATTTTGGAGCGATGCTCCCACCAGTATACTTTGTGAACTTCCATGCTCCCTTCCGGTCTGGCCGAGGATGCATCATTCTCGAACAAGGTGATCAGCGCTTGCTTGATCCTCTCGGCATCTTCGTTCGTAAAACCTGTTTTCTCAGCCAACTGCGTGTTGATACTTCCGTAAAAAACGTAGACTCCCGAATCGACCCTATGCTTCATCCCCATCGTATCGGAGCCCCTCTCCTTGCCGGGCTCGGAATTGACGCTCTTCGTAATCTGCGTGCTCGTAATATCGATCGGGTCCAGGCTTGTCGCCGTATGGATCGACACGGGGCCTCTAACGCCGACGGATACGCTGGAACCGCCCTTATCCGCTTTGAAAGCAAAGACTTGGCCGAAGCTGCGAACATCCAGCCATTCCAGACAAGCGATTCTGGCAAACTCGTCATTGGACGCCGACTTCGATTTCAAAATCTTCTCCAATTCGGCGTTAGCGTCGGCTCGCTCTCTCAAGCTGCCATAGGCATCTGACTTCCGATCGTTGGACTGCACGAAAATCGCTTCCCCCATATCCTGAAGCCGGTTGCGGATTTTACGCTTGATCGCAACGTCCGAAATCTCGCCGTAGCCGTCGTAATTTTGCCGTGGGCGATTGCCGTTCAGCGGGTCTCCGTTCGGGTTCGCTTTCGTTACGGACAGAACAACTGCAAAATCGATTTTATGATCCAAAATCGTCATCTCGATCTCTCCTTCTTATTTGGATGTTTCCGCTGCGCCCTCCGGATTGTCCTTCTTCTGATAGAGTTCATGCCGCTGGCTATAGAAGCCTAACAAGTAAAGCCCGGACAACGGCCTGTTATTGAAATCCGCGATCTGAATCCTTGAAGCCACTTCATCTATAATTTTCGACAGATAAGTCCCCTTCGTACCCAGTCGAGCCTGATAAGGCTGCAAGCCGGACTGAATCGTGCTCCAGGTTCTCTCCGGATGTCTGGCAAAAGCGTTCATATAACGAATCGCATTGGTCGCACGAGTTTCCTCCGAGCCTAATGCTCGCCTTTCAAGTACATCGGCAACAGCCAGCAAACGGCCAAACAAGTAATCCCGGTGATTGTTGCCCTCGTCTAATGCCACGTTTAATTCCTCCTCCCCATTAATCAGAGCACAGGCGATGCTTAACGTTTTCTCCCATTCCCAGTTGTCGAGCGCAACCGGGTTGGAGGCTCTATGAATTGCGCTTCCGATAATGTCCTCGGGAATTTTGCGCTCATCCGCAATGCACGGGAAGATGCGCTCCACCAGCCCTTTGACAATCTTGTCGTCCGCACGCGGCCCATACGCCGCAAAAGCAATATCCCTCGGTGCCGGTGCCCCGTAAAACTGAATGAACTCTCCCGCCTCATTTTTACGGTAACGATGCAGCCAGGCATGCGTGGAATGCCACTTGACCAGCCGATCGATGTATAACTGCTTGTCCATATTGCGGTAATAGAGTACAGCCATACGTCCCGTTGTCGCCGAGTCCAAAATCAGAATATTGACGTTCTCGCCAGACTCCTTCGCAATCCGGCTCCGATACCCGTCAAGCGCCTTGGCGACTTCCCTCGCATACTCGGGATAGGTGTATGATATTCTTTCCTTAATCTGTACGGTTTCCGGCGCGAGCGAGAACGAATCCTCGGTCATCCCCGGCTGATCCAGTTCAGTATTTCCCCAGACGAGAAACACGCGTCCGTCAATAATTTTGCCTTGGCGATTAATCAGCCACTTCAGCGCATTGTGAGCCTTCTGGGACACCTCGTAGCTGATACTCGCTGCTTCCCGGCTCAAAGCGAATCGTCCCCGGAATGTAAACCCGCTCGAATCGTTGGCCGAGATCAGCTTCGCTTTATCGCCTGCGTTGCGGATTTTATTCGCATGCTTGTCCGTTCCCGGCTGCCGCCGCCCCGTCACATAGCACAAGTCTTCGTCGCCCAACCGACTGCCGTAGTATTGAATGAAAGAATCGTACATTTCCAGGTCTTTCCACACGACGTTAAAATCATCCGAACGGACGTTAAAGCGAACGAACAAGCCCTCCGGACCGCCAACCATTACGGAGAAAATAGGGGGCTTCACACCCTCCTGTTCCCATTTGTCGAGCAGCCGTTTATTCGCATCCGTGTATAAAATCCGTTCCTTCACTAAATCCTCGATTAGCCTGCCTTTGCGCAAATAACGGTAGATGCTGACCACTTTAGGAATGGCATAAGGGGATTCCACCCACTCTCCCAACTGCTTGATATACGCTGCGAAGGGATCTTCCTTCTTGACTTCCCCACCGTAGGTGACAAAATCGCCCGCAACGTAGCTCAGCTTGTCATGCAGCGGATAGGGAGCCACCTTCGCTCCGGCGCGGCTTGCGGAATCTTCGGTACAGGGAATTAACGTGCCGGCATCGCTCTTATCGATCACCTCTGCAGAGTGGAACTCTCCATCCGGAGTAATTTGCACTTCAATGTGCGCATTTTGCGTTGTATGGGAGATCGGCAGCAGCGTAAATTCCTGATCGTTGTACGATTTTTTCTCGATTTTGCCAACGAGGTCCAGATTGGACTCATAGGTTTGATACAGGTTTAACAGCCAACTCATGGATTCCCCCCCACTTCCAATTGTGCGAGCAACTCGTCCGCCGATTCGACTTGAGCTGGATCGAAGCGCTTGGGCAGCATATTCGCGATCGTCCGCACCTGGGGACACTGCTCAGGCCGGATAAATTGGATAATGCCGTTCCTCATGACCGGGCTCCACAAACGAACTTCCAGTTGATCTCTGCCTGTCTCGTCGGGATAGTTAAGGCCATGAACCATCGTGCCGAGGTGGATGTCGCCGTAGCCATCATAGAAGCTCTCTCCTTCTCCGAATTTGCAAGGTTCCACATAACCCTGACACTCCCTGGAGCCCAGGAAAATATCCCGGCGTCCACCCACATGCAAAGCCCTCTTCAGGATGTTGTGATGCTTATGCTCGTTCCGGTCGTAAGCCATATCCGGACGGTTCAGGTTGAACTCGAAATGAGCCCGCACCTGGTACTCCACGTCCTTCAGGTAGGTGTAGTTGGCTAGCGTGTTGCCTCCGCCGTACTCCATCGGGCGAATGCCCTTGGACTCCATGCGGATTGCCTTCATCACCCGGATTTCATCCACGATCATGAGCAAGGTAGGCTTCCAATAAATGGATTCTAGCACACCTTTAATCGCCTGATATGTTGGGACTTGGTAGGAAAGCTTCTCACCCCCAAGCTTTGTTAGTGGGTCTGTGAATAGAGCGTATTTGCCGTGAACGACAAATTCTACTCCGTTTCTCATAATTCCCCCTCCTTTCTCATTATTCTGACAATTAAATTCTACCTAATATATGGAATATGTTCAAATGTTAATGTTTTCGTTCTAAAATATCCCGAGATCAAATCCACTATCATTCTTCGCATCCAGCCCGAACTTCTGATGGTATGCCCCCGCTCGTAGCGCCCACACTTTCCCGTCCAGCAGGCTGACCAGGCCGTCATTTTGCGCCAGCTTGTCCAACTCGTATTTGAACACGTTAACCGAATATTGCTGGGCTTTGCGCAAGAGCTGCGACAGATTCTCGATTGTTCCCGCTCCATTTAACTCTGCAATCAATTCCTTACCCTCCTCCCCGTAAGGAACCAGAACCGATGTCGTCATGCTTTCGATGACTTCGAAATGCTCGGCTGCGGTTCGATAGCTGTTGATGATAAACAGCGGCAAAGTCTGACCTTTACTTCCTCTATAAGCAAGTTCACAGGAGTTGTTCTTCCTATCCGCCATCAGCAGCTCGATCATATCCTTCTGAAGCTTGCGAACCGAATAGTTCAAGCTGGACTCAAACGCCTTATAGAACTCCTTAAAATACCGTTCCATCGCCTCCACAGATAAAATCTGCCCACCATATTTGCTAGAGTCGAGCTTGAGATCCGTCAAAATTTTCCGCGTAATCTTCTTTCCAACTTCGATTTCTGGCAACCGGCTCAAGTTTTCCTCGGCATGATCGATCACATATACATTCTGTATATCCAGCTTCCCGTGGCGGTTACATCTTCCGGCCGCTTGAGCGATGGAATCCAGCCCGGCAAGCGAGCGAATGACGCAGTTGAAGCTGACATCTACTCCGGCTTCAATTAACTGTGTGCTAATGCAGATGACTTTAACCCCGTTGGACAGATGCTCCTTCACCTGATCGAGAATTAGTTTGCGGTGCGCGGCACACATCGAAGTACTCAAATGGAATACCGGAACTTCGCTTCCCTCCAAAAGTCCAAATAATCTTTTGACTACGGTTTTCGTATTCAGGATGACTAGCACGCTCTGAACTTCACCGATTTTCTCCGCAACGAAATCTGCTAGCTTGTCGCTATCGTACGCCTCTTCTGTTGCTTGATCGATGATCTCCACCCGTTTGAAAGCGTCCACGACCTGATCCAGACGCTCAACCATCTCTCCGTCCGCATTCATCTTCAACTTATGCTCCACAAAATCCAGTGCGGGCTGCGTTGCCGTACACAGAATCAGACTGGATTTACCATACGTTTTCAAGAAATTAAGCGCGTGATTGAACAAGGAAACGCATTTGACCGGAACCTTCTGTACTTCATCAAAAATAATGACCGCTTCGCTCAAATTGTGCAGTCTGCGTATGCTCCTGCTCCCCTTGGCATAGAAAATATCCAGAAACTGAACCATCGTTGAAAAAATAATCGGCGAATCCCAGTTGTCCTTCGCCAGCTTGAGCTTCTGCCGTACCGTGACTCTGCCGTCGTCATCTTCGTCTTCGTCGTCCGCATCCTGAGCGACATTGGAATGGTGCTCCAACAGATTCCCGTCATCCTCCAGGATACTGCGCACATCCGCAGCATTCTGTTCAATGATTGTTGTATACGGCACAATGTATATAATTCGCTTCATCCCGTAGTCAATCGCATGCCGAAGGGCATAACGCAGACTGGCTAACGTTTTGCCGCCGCCTGTCGGAATCGACAACGTATAAATGCCGGGCGGTCTTGCCCCAAACCGTTCGCACTGCTCTGACATCTCTCTCCGTAATCGATTGATCGACGAATCCGCATCTTCATGCTGTGCGTAGCCCGCTATCCTCTCCATCAATTTATCGTAATACGCGCTGAACAGAGCCTTGCGGTTCTTTTCCGACTCTATCGGCTGATTTTCCTCAAAGGCTCTCGTATTGGAACGATCTGCGTCAATTAATGCGCTGAACACATATTTAGTTAGGAACATGAGCTTGCTTTCCTGACTTTCCGAAGAGGGCCGGGTCAGATAAGCTTCCAGTTCTTCAACAGCCTTGGAGACGTATAGCCTAAACTCCGCTTCGCTCAGTACTTCTTCGAAAAACCGCCCCTTGGCTTCCTCAAATTCACGCAGCTCCTTATCCCGAACGCGACGCAAATAATCCGATTCCAGACTTTCATTCAGAAAATCGTGAAGATACGCATGATGAGAAATGATCGTATTCCCCACCACTTCGGCCAAAATCCACGGATAACGATCCGGTTGCCCCAAATGCAGCCTCTCATAAAGCAATCTGCCTCCCGCTGTAGCGTGATCGACGCTTCCTCGCTTTGGAGGGGCATCTGGGTTGCTCACTGCATCCTCCAAATATTGCTGAAACTCCTGCGTATATTTGCCCAGATCGTGAAGAACTCCCGCTAGACCGGCAATATGCTTAACGCCAATCTTCTCTCCGAGGCCTTCCGCCAATTGCCGAACCTCCAACAGATGCTGTTTCACGCTCTGGCGTTCCCCATCGTCGGCGCGAACATGCGCGATGTATTCTACTACCATAGGAATACCTCATCATCTTTGGTTTATATCCCTGTATTCAACAAAAATCCCTATTATTCCTGTTTAGTCATGTCGAAATCTAATTATGGTTTAAGTCTTTAACGAGGTAGATAAATTAAGTTTGAGGAGTAACCTTGTTTGGCATGGAGCATGAAGAAGTAGATAGACATTTCTTTGCGAGGATGTTTTTATGATATAATTTTCCATGTACAACCGCCTTGGGTGGGGAATACACACCTCCAGTAGGAGGTGATGTATATGTCGTTTTCGCTTTTAGAAGTTATCGGACTAGGAATGTTCCTCTTAGCCCTTCTAACTTATCTAAAACGAAAATAACCTGCCCTAAGGTTAGCGCCAGGGGGACAGGCTATTTTCTATAATACTCTATTTTTTTGCTTGGAGGCTTCCCACTCAAGCGTTGTACGGGAGAACGGTGTTGGCGCACCGTTCTTCTCTTTATGTTATAAGTGTAAATCACCGGTCGCATTTTTGCAACATAACTGCCACACCTAACCAAACCCAATTATCTTCCCCCTCCCCCTGTATTTCGGAAAGTTCACCTTGTCCGGGAGCACAATCACGAGTTGCTAATTCGTACATCGTAACAATTTCCCTCATCTTTTTTTGCTCATCCGATATAAAAAGAAAATAGACCGCCCTCGCCAAAGGCAAAGGAATCGATCTATTTCCCATTCATCACATCGCTTTCGATCCGTACAAGCTGCTCATGATTTTGTAGATCAACACGGCGGCTTCGGCTCTCGTCGAAGAAGCTTGCGGTTTAACGGCACCGTCGCTTCCCGTTACGATTCCGGCAGCCGTCAACGCCGCAATGCTGTCCGCCGCATAAGCGGCGATTTGCGCGCTGTCCGCGTATTGCCGCAAATCCGACGCCCGCCCCACAGCCAATTGCTTGTTGACGATTCGCATTGCCTTCTCGGCCAGAACTATCATATCCTGCCGGGTAATGTCGGCATCCGGCTCAAAGCGGTTGCCTCCAATCCCACCGGCAATGCCCAATGTTCTCGCAATGCCAACCTCATTGTAATAATATTTGGCGGAGGAGACATCGTCGAACGGCTGGTTTGCCACCGCGTGAAGTTCCAGCGCCGTAACGAGCAGCTTCATAAACTCCGCTCTGCTAATGGAAGCGCCTGGATCGAAGGTTGCCTCCGTTCTTCCGTTAATAATCCCTCTGGCGCTCATCGCTTCGATCTGCTTCCTTGCCCATGGATATCGGTCTAAATCCGCGAAAGACTTCTCTACATAAGTAACGGCATACTTGCCCGCTTGCACGGCATTAAACGTCACTCGGCCCGTTGCCGCATCGTATTTACCGCTTGGTACCGGCGAGACATTGCCCGCCTCGTCGACAAACCATACGATAATATGCTCGGGATTCAGCCGTTCTTCCGCTGTGGGAACATAGGGAATCGATACGCGTATCGGAGTGTTAGAGTTTCGCCAAGCGACCGCTGAATCATCCAACCGCACACTTAAGTCGATGGCCGGCCTATCTCCGACAGCATTTCTAACCGCCTCGCTCCATGCGGATTTATCCGCCGATCCGATCTGCAGGCTTACCGTTTGCTTGCCGGAGGTATTCATCGTACCCAGCAGGGTGACGGGAACATTCAGATCGCCGGCAGCGCTGAGAACATGAATCCGATGTGCCCCCTCCTTCCGATCAAGGGCAGTCTTCGGAAGCGAAACGACATAGCTTGCCGCCCCCGCCTTATGCGGAACCTCGATGGAAATCGCCCCCGCGCCGCTGGCCATCGCATTCGCCCATGCTTGCTCGATACTTTCTTGATCGACCGTCGAGACGGAGTTGCCGGATGACGCAGCGAGAACGGAATCCGGCTTTATTGTGCTGCCCTTAACTTCTGTCGAAGTCTGCCCAGGCGAACCAACTGGGCCGCCATAAGAGCCCCCCGTATTCCCGCTCCCTCCCGTTCCGCCTGAACTGGAAGTGGTTGCAGATATCGCATGCGACAACCCGGATTCCCCATGATCGTTAACGGCGCTAATCCTATAAAAGTAAGATTTGCCGGATGCAAGTCCCGTATCGGCGTATTTGTCCGTCGCGCTGGTGCCGACGAAGCCATATTCCCCGTCCGCCGCAACCGCCCGATAGATCCGATACCCGGTTGCCCCAACTGACTCCGCCCAATTCAGGTTGATGGCGGATGTTCCTGCTGCGGCCGCCGTTACGATCGCAGGTGCTTCAGGCGGTCCGTTCGTTGCGCTACCTGCTACTGTAACGATAATCGGAAGGGTCAGCCCGGTCTGCTGATCGGAATTCCGGGTCACCTTCAGCACCAGTTCGACCGCGGCATCGGCTTCGGGAATCGCAATTCGACCGTCGAGCGCGATGACTTCCTCCCGGCTTGAGCTCGCGATCTCAATTCCATACCCCTTCGGCACGCCCGGCAGTTTAAGCAGCGTATCTTGCGCCGTTGGCGTAGTCAGGCTCCGAATACCGGCGGCAACCTCCGTCGCGGAAGGCGCGAATATCTCGATTTCGGCCAACTGCATGCGGTATTGATCGGCATCGAACGGAGCCGAACGCAGCTTCGTGCCGACGATCTTGACGAATCTTGCCGCTGCGATACCGTCAAGCGCAAACGACTGCACCTCCCCAGGCGCAGGCAGCGCATAATCCGTTTCGCTGACTACAGTCTCCCAATGCGCATCGTCATTGGACACTTGAACCGTAAAGTCGATCGGAAAACCGTAGCCTTCACGATCCGCATCGTTGCGCGGATATAGATCGATTCGGTTCATCGGCACGATGCGTCCCAGATCCAGCTTGATCCACTCCGTGTGGTCTACGCCAAGCTGGTCGGCGCTTGTCCAGCCGAACGGAGGCTGTCCGTTCAATCCCCGAAGGCCGTCCACGGCGAACGACTTGGCCCAGACTTCAGCTTCAACCGTGCTGGAAGTCGTAACGGAGGCGGACAGAGCCAGATTGCCGTCAAGCGCGCCAAGCTCCACGCCCGCTTCCCCATCGGTCACCGTAATCCGGAATTGTGCCGTCAGCTCCGGCCTCTCGGCCGCGCTCACTGTAACCATAGTCGTGCCTGGCTTTAAGGGCCGAACCGTCCCGTTATTCCTGACGACAGCGACAGACGGATCCTCCACGAGGAACGTCAGCATCCGATTGCTTACGATTTCCCGCTGCTCGTCCGCCCTTAAACCGTGCACCTCGACATATCCGACTTCGGTGGACGACAGCTGCATATTTTCAACGCTTAGTGCAACTCTGTCCCCTAGGTTGATCTCCGCCATCTTGAAGTTAACCGGACCGTAGCTTCGCGCTCCGGAGCCCGTCAACATCCGGTCCCCGGCATGATACGGTCCGAGAACCGTGCCTTGCGAGGAATCGTACGTCAGCGCTACGCCGCTGTTGTGGAAGTAATCGCCGCCCGCCTCTTCCGATGAAGTCATATAGTAGTCCTGGTTCGGCTGCAATACGACGGCTTCGGGAAGAGGACTATACTTGAAGCCCGCTTCGTCCGGCCGGCCTTTCGCCATGTCGATATCCGTCTCGGCCACTTTGTTCATCGCATGATCGTAAATAAACAACGTATGAATGCGATTGCTCCCCGCCGTGTAATACCTCCCCAATTGGCTGACCGTGATCGGGTTTGCCCCGGTTCTGAAAGCGAAGCCCAACCCCTGCGGAACCGTTACGTGGTTAAACAATTCATTATTGGGACCTGTCGTTACGTCCGCCTTGGTAAAAAATGCGCCTGAATCCCTGAAATCGACGGGGATCCATTCGAACGCTCTTCCGTTAAAAATCAGATGGTATTCCTCGGCAAGCTGCGGAACCGAGATGCCTGGAACGAGCGCGGATACGACGGCCTGATCCAGAGATAACGTCATGCTCGTCACCCCCGGCTTCACCCCGGTTAACGTTCCGTCCGGCGCGGCCGTAATGGCGCTGGAAGGTTCTACGGATAATTTAACGAACCGATTGTCCAGCACGATGCTCTGTCCGTCCGCCATATATCCGCGATAAACGGGTTTGAACTGCTTAGGCGCAGACGTCGGCGCCATCTCGGCAATTCCGATGGATCGAACATGCTCGATCTGCTTCCATTGCTCGGAATCGGAAGATTTGCTTACGCCGAGGCGAATGACGGTAATCGTCTCGTTCCAGGTTTCTCCCTCCAGAAGGGTGATGGCATAACCCCCGGCATTCTGAACCAGAGACAGAGGGACATCGCCCTTCAGCAAACGGGCTTCATGAAACTCTCTGCCATCGAAGGCGCGATCGATCTGCAGCGTCTGTCCCACGGGAGCGTTCAGTACATGAAGGTACACGTACTGCCCGTCCGCGGAATCCGTCGCCACTCCCCACGTATCGTTCTGCGTCGTGTGCGGATAAGTGATATAGGAGGTGCTGGGCCGCGTACCGAACAAGGACGGACCGATCTCGGCGATCTTCTCGCCCAATCTTGCAAACTCGGCTTCGACGCCGGGCTCCCACTCATTGTTGGCGTACGGTCCCGTCGCCCACTGTATGCCGCCGTTGCGTTGACCAAGCGTCGCGGCCAAGCGAACCGTATATCTCAGCATGGATTCCGCGTTGTAAAGAATAGGAGTGTTATACCGGGCCCACCATTCCTGGGTCACTCTATTATTCTCTTGGCCGGACGAGGTAAGCCAATTGTCCGTATTCGCGTCGATGCCGCCCATCGTTTCGGAAGCGACAAAATCGGAAAGATGCGGAAATACGAGGCTGTCGTTATAGCGGATGCCGTAATTCACCCATACGGCTGCTTCCGGGTTATATTGGCGGACGGAAGCTTTAAGCCTCGCGCCGTCAATGCGGTCGGAGCCGGGGGCGCCGTCGAACCAGAAGCCCGCGATTTGCCCGTCGTAGCGCTCCCCGATTTCAACAATTAAATCGTTAATGAACTTATTCCATAACTCATAGTTTCCCCAACCGGTCAACGCCTGCTGCTCCGTCGTCAGATCGTGGCCGTCAACGGGGTGGAAGTACAGAACCAGCTTGATATTCCGAGCCGTCAGCGCGGCGAGCAAATCCCCGATTACATCTCTGTTCGAAGCTTTGCCGGGCATGATCGCATTCATCGTTTCACTGGGGTACAACGCGCTCATCCCCGCATGAAATACAGTAAACGTAACGTATTCGGCGCCCATGCTCTGCGCCACGTCCGCGAACCTCTCCTCGTCGAAGCCATCCGCCAGCGCGTTCACGTCGGCGACGGGATTTCCCCCCGGGCTGTCGTAAGTGTGACCATACTCATAGCCGGGATACGAATACGTGTAGTGAACGAAGAGGCCCATTTTCGCATTCGAGAAGAAATCCAGATTCCCCCCCTCGACTTGCCCTTCCGCCGCCTGCGCGATCGACGTTCCCCCGGTCATGACAGGCGGCGCGATAAGCGCCAGAATCGCAAATGCGAGCACCATTCTTTTTAATCGGCTAATCATGCGAACAACCTCCCCAAGTGTCAGTATGCATGTCCTGCGACTGCTTCTTGCCGCTCTGACGCTTTGCCGCGCCGCGCTCCGTCAACCCTTGACCGCTCCGCCGGTGAGGCCCTGCACGAAATACTTCTGCACGAACAGAAACATCGCTACCAGCGGAATCAGCACCAGACAGATCGCCGCCGACAACGGCCCCCAATCCGTTGCGAATTGCGACTTGAACGCGATAACGCCCATCGGAATCGTCTTTAGAGGCGAGGTAGAGAGCGCAATCGAGCCCCAGAGCAATTCGCCCCAGAAGCTGACAAAGTTGAAAATGGCGCAAGTGGCGATCGCCGGCAGCATCAGAGGTACGGTAATGCGGTAAAATGTCTTCGTTTCGTTGCACCCGTCCACCCGGGCCGCTTCCAGCAACTCTTCGGGCAGCGTGCGGAAGAAGCTGCGGAAGATGAAGACGGTCATCGGCAAGCCCCAACCGATATAGGGAATGATAAGCGAGTGAAGCTCGCCGATCATATGAAGCCTGCTCATCATAATATATAGCGGCATAATCGCCGACTCCGAAGGCAGCATTGTCGTGGACAGAATCAGGAACATGATTCCGCTTGCGAAGGGCACGTGCAGCCGCGCAAGCGCGTAACCGGCCATCGCTCCGAAAATGACGATGAACAACACGGAAATCCCTACGACGATGCTGGAATTTAAGAAATACTCCCCGATATGAGCATCCAGCCAGGCTTTCGGATAATTAATGGCGTGTGCATTCTTCGGCAGGCCCCATACGTTAACGAAAAATTCCGCCGTCGACTTGAAGGAAGTATTCAATACGAACAGCACCGGATAGATAGTAAGCACGATAAACAGAACCACGACCGTTCTGCTGATCGGATGCGCGGCGAGATTAGCGGTCAGACCGGTTCTAATATTCATAAGACGTCCCCCGCAAAATCCGACTCGTAATCAAAATAATGAGCATAACGGCAAGGGTCAGCAGGAAACCCATTGCGGCGGAATATCCGAACTCGCTGTAAGTGAACGCCGTATCGATCATCTGCAGCGGAATCGTACGGGACAGAATGCCGGGTCCGCCTTCGGTCATGACGAATACGAGGTCGTAGGACTTGAACGCCAGCACCAACGTAAAGATGGCCGACAGCTGCACGATCGGTTTAATCAACGGAAGCACGATGGAGAAAAATTGACGGGCGTAGCTCGCCCCCTCCAGCTTGCTGGATTCGAACAAGGATACCGGGATATTCTGCATCGCGGCGAAGACCAGCATCATCGTCAGTCCCGTCAAGCGCCAGATGCCTACAATAATAATGCTTAGAAGCACCGTATCCGGATTTTCCAGCCAAGCTTGCGCCCAGGACCCGAGTCCGATCGTACGCAGCAGTTGGTTGATCAAGCCCATCTCCGGATTGTACATGAAGGTGAACAGCAGCCCGATAATGGCCACCGGCAGCATCACCGGCATAAACAGAATCAAGCGGTATATGGCGCCTTCGCGCCGGCCAAGCCGGTAAATAAATCCTGCCAGCCCGGTTCCGATCACAAGCGCGGCAAACGTCATTGCGACTGCCAGATAGATGGAATTAAACAAGCTCTTACGCACATTCTCTTCTAGAAGAGCTTCCTTGTAATTGTGAAAACCCACCCATTCTCGATGCAGAAATCCGTCCCATTCCTGAAAGGAAAGCACCACGTTCCAGATTGTCGGAATGAAGATGGCAAAAGCGATAAAAGCAAGGGCCGGAAGCATAAACAAAATGCCCGTTCCTACCATTTTTTTGCGTTGACTGCTTAGAGCCGCCATGTCTGTATGTCTCTCTCCTTCCCCTGAAAAACATTGCCTCTTCGACAAGGGGCTGCCCCATAAGTACAAAGAGCCATACCGAACGATGATCGTTGGAAGGGTGCAAGTCGCGTCTTTGCTTATGAGACAACCTCTGCTTTTTATTTATTTAGCGTATCCAGACGAACCTTCTCCAGCTTGTCCAATACGCTTGCTTCGCTCTGACCTACCAATACATGGTTGGGGATAAACTCCTGCTCGAAAAATGCGGCGATCTTCGGCCCGAAATTGTAAAATTCCTTGGCCTGCACATCCGCGCTAAGCTCCATAATGCGCTGGATGACCGGATCGCTGACCTTCACGTTCACGTTCGCGGCCGCGTAGCCTTCGTCTGCATGGATCTTCTGGATCGATTCGTTCAAATACGTCTTCAGCACCTCGACCGCAGCATCTTTATCCGCGACATTCGCAGGAATGAATAATCCGTCCGCACCGCCAAGGACGGCATTCTCTGCCCCCATGGAAGGCCAGCTTGCGACAGACACCTCAAAATCCTTGGCATCCGCGATAATTCCTCCCGCATTGGCCGATACCTCGGCAAACATTGCTACCTTGCCTTGATAGAATGCGGATTTGGCTTCGTCGCGGCTCACGGTTAAAGCTCCCTTGCCCGGATACCAATATTGGCTGTCATACAGCGCTTTAATATTGCTTAACACCTTCGAGAAAATCGGATCCGTACCGGGCACCTTGCCGGCCGCCAGGTCTTCGAGTTTCCCCTCGCTCTTCCCAAGGCTCAATATGCCGTTGCGCGCGAGCCAAGGCTGAATGTCCTTCTCCTTGCCGATCGCGAACGGGTACGCGTCCGTCTTCTCCTTGATCGTCTTGCTCGCGGCGATAAATTCCTCCCAGGTCCATTTCGTCGGTACGGGGATGCCGGCTTTCTCGAATATGGCGTTGTTTACATAGATGACGGAGAAATTGGAACCGAGCGGAACCGCGATATACTTCCCGTCGAATTTGCCCAACTCCAGCAGCGTCGGGTTGAAGGTTTGTTTCCATGCGCCGTTGTCCGCCTCCAGATACGGCGTCAAATCCAGCGCCTGATTGGCGTCCGCGAACGTCTTCATGTTTTGCGGCCAGAATTGATAGATGTCCGCAGGCGTATTAGAGGCGATGCCCGTCTTGATGATTTTCTCCAGGTTCGCCCAATCGACCTGAATGCCCTCGATATTGTACTTGTCCTTCAACTGCTCCTGAAGCTCGCTTACCATTTTCTCGCCGGACGTATATTCCACGATTTTTCCGTAGAACTTGATATTCTTCTTCACAGCCGGAGTAGTCGCGGCCGGCGTCGAGGAAGACGCCTCAGCGGACGACTCCGCGCTCGGAATGGCGCTTCCTGCATTGCCGCCCTTTCCGCCGCAAGCGGTTACAAGCAAGATTGCAGCCAACAACATACTGCCGAGCACCCCTGTTTTCTTAACGCTCCTCATTGTTCTTTCCATCCTCCCGGGTTGTTTTGCAGCCTTCGCTCGTTCGCTTATTTTGGCTACGCTTTCATTATAGAGAGCAACATCCCGCTCCCACAGGCAACGAATCTACAAACTGTTCCCGCAAATCTACAATTTGCCCGGGACGGCATGTTTACGATAATCGGACGGGGAGCATCCTTCGCTCTTCTTGAACACCTGGCAGAAATACTTGTAATTCTGAAAACCGACGCGATCCATAACTTCATAGGCCAGCAGATTCGTGCTTCTCAGCAGTTGTTTGGCTTCCTCGATGCGAAGTCGATTCAAATATTCGCGAAACGGGACGCCGACCTCTTTGTTAAACAGATGGCTGAAATAATTCGGCGTAATCCCCGTTACCTCCGCCAAAGTTTCTACCGTCAATTCGGATTTGTAATGGCTCCGGATATAGTCGGTCGCTTGCGCGATCAGGTACTTATGCTTGCCGCCGCTCCCGTTCCGCCGCCTTTCCAGCGTCATCATGTAACGGCGCAGCACCTCCTCCTTATACGTTTGCATGATCTCATAATGAAGGAAGATCGCCCTGCTCAATTCCGGCCGATCCGATCGGCGCTCTTCCTTCCGCTCTTCGGGCCAAACGCCGTACAGTATTCGCAGCAGCTCCACGCATAGCTCCTCCACCCCTTCCCGTGACAGACCGGCAATCTGCCCGGCTTCTTCAAATTGTCGGTCGATCAGCGCATTAACGGCAGCGACGTCCAGGTGGAGCACAGCCTCCGCAAGCTTCTGTTCCACGATTAACGGCAGCGGATAATGGCGCACGGGAACGAAGCCAGGCACAGCTCTGAAAACAACCCCGCCCCCGTGCACCAATTTGCCGTTAAGCGCGCCGCATGCTTCGCCCATTAATCGATGCAGCGCCTCTACAGGCCCCGGAGCGCTCATACCCAAGCTTACGGTAATGCCGAACTTGTCCGTCAGAGTGCCGTTGAGATCCCAGTGCCACTGACGGACCGACGCCTCCCAACTATCCGCCGAATAGACTTGCGCCAATCTGCACAAGACATAGAATCTTCGCTCCCTCGTATCTGTCGCGACATACTCTTCGCTCGCAAACCGAGAGAGCAGCTGCTTCCCGACCTCGGCATACATCTGCTCCCGCCGTTCCGGACTTAAGGCGGACAGTCGGACAGCGTAGCCGTCCCATTCCAGCGCCATGCAGACAAAATTTCCGTCCGTGTTCGTCAAATAACGGACAATCTCGCATCCGCCCATGGACAGATTGCTCTGCTCCCCGAGGGCAAGCTTCTCCAGACAGCGGGCCGCCTGGAGCGTCCTGCGCTCCCGCTCCTCCTGCCGATGCGCCAACAGCTTATGCTGCGCGGCTTTGACCATCTCGATCAGACTGCGCAGCTTGACCGGCTTTAACTCGTAATCGGCAACCCCGATCTGGATCGCTTCCTTGGCGTATTGAAAATCCGCGTAACCGCTCAGGAGAATGACCGCCGCTGAAGGCGTCTTCCGCTTGATCGCCCTGCTCAGCTCCAGGCCGTCCATCCCCGGCATCCGGATGTCCGTGATGACAATATCCGGCAGATGCCGATTATACAGCTCCCAGGCTTCCGTTCCGTTGGCCGCGGAATACACCTGATCGATATCGAACATCGACCAGTCGATCCCTTCCGCCAGGCCGGTACGGATTTGCACCTCATCGTCGGCAATTAACAGCTTCATTCCGATTCCCCCGTTTCCCGATGTCTCGGTATCGTTAGCTCTACGCAGGCTCCTTGTCCAGGTTCGCTCCTCACCTCAAGCTTGGAAGAAGATCCGTATCGCAGCCGCAGCCGATCCGCGATATTACGCAGCGCAAACCCTTTGTGCCCCTCCGGTTCCACCTTGAGAATCTCGTCGATCAGCCCTGCGCCTATCCCGACGCCGTCATCCTCAACCCTCAGAACGATTTCGCCCGCAAGGCGCTCGAATACCGATACGCGAAGCGTCCCGCTGCCGATTTTGGGCTCAATTCCATGAATAATGGCATTCTCGACGAGCGGCTGTAGAAGCAGAGTCGGCACGGGTTCCTCCATGAGCGTCGGATCGACCTCAATATCCCAGCTCAGCTTGTCGGCGAAGCGATTCTGTTGAATGAGCAGGTAGTTTTTGAGATGGTCGATTTCACGGCCGATCGTCGTCGTTTCCCTGCCTTGATTCAGCGTATGGCGGAAGAGATCCGACAGCGCCTCGATCTGCTCTCCGATATCGTAAGCCTTGCGTTTAACGGCCATCCAGCGAATCGAATCCAGCGTATTGTACAGAAAATGAGGGTTTATCTGCGCTTGCAGCGCCTTCAGCTCCGCTTCCTTCTCGCGAATTTGCCCTTTATATACTTTCTCGATCAAGTTCTGAATCTGCCCTACCATATCGATGAAAATATAAGACACTCTTCCGATCTCATCCTTAGATCGAATTTCCAAATGTACGTTAAGATTGCCGCTCTTCACTTTGGCCATCTCCTTGGTCAGCCGCTTGAGCGGCTTGACCACGCTCTTGCTCTGGACGATGAAGAACAGAATACCGAACAACGCGCACAAGGACATGCCGATCAGGATGAACAACTTGACGACCTCAAGCTGCGACAGCAATTCCCTCTTCGGAACGACCTCGACGACATGCCAACCCGTATCCTCGATCCGGTAATGAAAGACTGCGCTGTCGGCGCCGTTAATTCGCGCGTCGAAATAACCCTCTTCGAATTGAAGAAGGTATCGAACATAATCTTGATCGCTCAGATCGGCATCCAGCAGATCCTTATTCGGGGAAGAAACGACTTTGCCGGCCCGGTCGACGATAGAGATGCCCCCGCCGTTCCACGAGTGGATGCCGGCATACATATTCGATAAATAACTCTCATCCACGCTTACTCGCTCAACAGCGATCTGCCGCGGCGCATTCAAGTCATTGACGGCGCGCACAAGCGAGATAACCGGCGTCGGGGACGTCTGCTTGTACCGTTGGTTCAATACATAAGGCGGAGTCCAGAACACCTTGCCGCCTAGCTGCTCCGCAATCCCGTGAAAGCGGGTATCCTCCACCTGAACGGAATCGCCGTACTGGAAGATGATTTCTCGCCCCCGGCTAACGGCAATCGAATTAATATAGGGCTTGCTGTGAAGCAGGGAATCGAAAGACACGAACAGCTTGGCCTTGTTGCGCTCTGCGTCCAAATAATTTTTCTCCGTATGGAAATGAATAAGCTCTTGCAAATAATCGTCCGACAAAACCGTAAGCGACAAATAATCCGCCTCCCGAACGATATTCTCGATGCCGAACCGGGTTTGCTTCAGCACTTGAAGCAGGTTGTCCCGGGTCTTGTCATAGACGACGTTGGAAGCTTTCAGTTGAATAATAAAAGCCACGATACCTAGAGGGATCATAATAAATACGAGCAGATAGACGACGAGCTTCTTGCCCAAACTCAGCTCCAAAAAGGCATCCCTTATACGCTTCATATCAACAGCCCCATACTTGTAGTCGATCTATTATGTTTGCGCTTACATTATTCTGCATCATTCGACAATGAAACTCAATAATCATTATTGTAGCCTTCTGCGTAACCCTCGGGGCAGGCTGCTCAGCTACAAAAAATTTCAATAATCTACAATCGGGCAGAGGCTGTCCCAAGACTTCCGTAAGGGAAGTTAGCCGAAAAACCATACAAAGCTACACGGATTAGGTCCAAACGACGGACATTTGTCAGAAAAATCGTATAAAGTAACTCAAATCAGGCTCAAACGACTGACGTTTGTAGGGAAAACCGTACAAATAGGCGATTGGGACGATACCGACTGAAAACACCAAACAGGCGAGCCCCCGTTATGGGAAAGCTCGCCTGTTCTGCCTTGCCTTTTATTTCATTTCCTTCGTCGGTCCCGCTACAGGAGGAACGGGCAGCCCCGCTTGACGGAGCAGCACCGTCATTTGGCCGCGATGATGCGTCTGATGATCGATGAAATGGCGTAAAAACTGACCCCGTTTGATCGGACCCATGAAGCCTTTGATTTCCTCCGCCAGCTGCTCGTCCGACAGATTTTTTGCTTCGTTGTTATAAGCGGCGATAACCTCTTCGTACTTAGCGACAATCTCCGCCATCGTCGACGGCACTTCCGCGTCGCGCGGGATCGCAGGAATATTCAAGCCTGCGTAATAGCCGAACCCTCCGCCGGAGGTGACCAAATGCCAAGCCAACCAGCCCAGCGTGCTATGTCCCTCGACGATCGCAACATTCATTTTATCGTCTGCTATCGCCTTCATGACAGCCAAAGTGCCTGCCGACGATGCCGCCCAATCCGCCAAAAAATCCTCCGTTTTACGATACATCAATTACGCCTCCCTAAATGGTTTCTACTCTATTTTAAACTCGAAGGAAGACGAATTCAAATCCCTGAACCGCCCTGTTAGCGGTTCCTTCGGAAAACAGCTCTAGGGTTGGATAACCCCCGCTAAAGTAAGCACCCCCGTAATCAACGCCGCGATGAAAAAAACGATGAAAAACCACTTCGTGAATTTCCAGCTCATATTCGAGCCTTGCCACCAAACTGTGCCGTAGATGACTGCCCCCAGCAGCATAACGGAAATAAAAGCAATAAAAGCATTAAACACTAACCCCACCTGCGCTTCCGGAATTTATTCATTTTAATGCAATTAAATGGTGCGAAATCAGCATAATCCAGCCGCTCGGATTTCTCTATACCTCCGAAGTGATATTTTTACTGTAATCGGAGACCCGCAGACGATTTTTCTATTTCGCGCGCCGCTGTTTCTAGTACAATACATTTAGTGGCATTAATCGAGTTTAGAGGTGTGCGGAAATGCAGGGAACAAGGCTGACATTAAGAGACGCGATACAAGAGCAAGGCGCGATGAGCGCGGAACGATTTCTCCCTCTGGCTAGAGGAGTTGCGGCCGGAGTTGAAAATCTTCATCGCATGCATAAGCTTCATCTGGATTTGCGGCCCGAGAGGATCGAAATCCTGCAGAACGGTACAGAGGCGACGCTCATCGATACAGGTTACGAGGCGAGCGGATCGCCAGATGGTTATGTGCGCCCGGCCTATAATGGCAGCTTCCATGCAAGCTTGCCGTATTGCTCCCCGGAGAATACCGGCAGAATGCAAAGAAAAATTGATGAACGCAGCGATTTGTACTCCTTGGGCGTCATTTTCTATGAAATGCTGACCGGACGCTTGCCCTTTCTGGCGGATACCGATCATCCGCTGGAATGGATTTATATGCATCTTGCGCAAAGCCCAGCCCCGATAACAGGCGCGGATTTGCAACTGCCGGACGGCCTTGAAGCGATCGTGATGAAGCTGTTGGACAAAAATCCGGATCGCCGCTACCAGAACGCCGGACTTCTCATTGCCGACCTGGACAAGATCGGACGCTCCGACGATACGTTCTTCACCATGCCCGGCTTTTACGGCAGAGAGACGGAAATGGCGGTCTTGACCGAGGCCTTCTATTCCGCCTGCCTCGGATCGGCAGAGGTCGTCTACGTGTCGGGAGAAGCCGGAATCGGAAAATCAAGCTTACTGGACGAAATGTTTCGAAAGCAGCCGCAGACCCGGGACTTCTACTACATTACCGGAAAGTTCGAGCAAATCTCCAAGCAAAGCCCCTATCCTCCGATCATACAAGCCTTTCGCGGACTTGTCCGCCATCTGCTGGGCGAAAGGAAGCAACGGTCCGAGGTCTGGAAGCACAAGCTGCGAACCGCGCTGGGGGCTAACGCCGGCCTCATTACGGCGATGATTCCGGAAGCCGATCTGCTTCTGGACGTTACCTCCTCCGAGAACGAGTCGGAGCTATCCAATCATGAATCGGGGACAAGATTCGTTTACGCTTTTCGCAAATTCGCGCAGGCGCTGGCATCCAAGGATCATCCCATCGTCCTGTTTATCGACGACTTGCAATGGGCCGATGCTTCATCTCTCGAATTGATTCGCGCTCTGCTCTCCGATCCGGAAAGCCAGTATTTCCTGTTCGTCTGCGCCTACCGTCCTTCGGAGACGGATCGCAGCAAGCTTCCCGGTTACGAGTCGGACGGGAGCGTTGCCGTTCAGGCGGCCATCCGCCACATCCCTCTATCTCCTCTTGGCCCGGAGCAGATCAATCGGATTGTGATGGAGACTCTGGGCAGCCCTGCAGACGTGGCGATGCCTCTGACGGAATTGCTATATTCGCAATCCGGCGGAAATCCGTTTCATTTCAAGCAGATCCTGCTCCGCCTGCAGGACGACCGCTGTTTGCTCTACAACCGCGAAAAGCAGAGCTGGCAGTGGAGCCTGGGAGAAATTATCGAGCGCCTGCCCGGGTACGCCATTCACGAATTGATAGAGCACAGGCTGAGCCGCTTGTCCACCGCCGCACTGAAGCTGCTCCAAGCGGCCGCTTGCGCGGGAAGCGTCTTCGATCCCTGTTTAGTCGCGCCCGTTACGAACTTGACGTCGGAAGATGCTATATCGGAATGGTCGGCGATGGAGGTCGAGGGCATGCTTGTTCAAGGAGAGCACGGCAAGCTCCGCTTTGCGCACGACAGCATTCAGAAGCTGATCTACCGGAAGCTCGACGAGCGAACTAAACAGAATATCCATCTGTTAATCGGCCGCAGTCTGATCGCGGCGAGTTCCGAGGGTTCCGGAGCCGAAGGAAGCTTATTTGACGGAATTAACCATCTGAATCTGGGCTCGGCGCAAATGACCGACAAGCGTGAGTTAAGGCTGCTAGCCGTAAAAAATTGCGATGCGGGCAACCGTGCGCTAGAGACTTCCGCCTATGACGTCGCATTGGAGTATTTCAGCAAGGGCGTCGAGCTGCTATCCGCGGAAGATTGGAACGAGGAGTTCGAGCTCAGCTTCGAACTGCATGCTCGGAAAGCGGAGTGCGAGTTTCTGTGCGGCAATCATCGGCAATATGAACGGGATATTCAGCTCGTGCTGGATCGGGCGCGCAATCCGGTCGAACGAAGCCGGGCGCAGATGATTAGAATTATGCAGCTGATTAATCAAGGCAAATATGTGGAAGGAACCGCTCTTGGTCTGCAAAGTCTAAACGAGCTGCAAATTAAAGTCTCTTACAATCCGGGAAAATTAACGCTTCTAATGGAAGGAATTCGGATCGAGGCGCTGCTTCGCGGCCGTTTCGACCGGCTTGCCCAGATGGAGGAAATGTCGGATAAAGTCCGGATCGCCGCGATGAATCTGATCTTCGCCATCATTCCGTCCACGTTTTTTACGAATAAGGATATCTTCTTTCTGCTTATGTGCCGCGCCATTCAACTGTCGCTTCGCTACGGCAACACGCCCGTATCCGCCGCCGTCTACTCCGCCTACGGCATGCTTCTCGGGAGCGGAATGGGCAAATTCGGCAAAGGCTACACCATCGGCAAGGTCGGCGTCGAGCTGTCCGAACGATACAACGTCCCCTCGGTGACGAGCAAAACCTACACCGTATTCGGCGGAGTGCTATGCCAGTTTGCCGGGAACGCCCGCGAAGGCGACGCTTATTTAGCCAAGGCGCTGCGCTGCGGCTTGGATTCGGGCGATTACGTCTTCGCAAGCTATGCGATGGGCGCTCACGTCAATTCGTTATACACGCGGGCGTCCTTAAGCGAACTTGCGAGAACAATCGCCGATTACATGGCCGTGCTGGATACGACAAAGGACGAATTCGTCAGGCAAAATTTTTATCTGTATCAGCAGGTCATTCTCGCCCTTCAAGGAAAAACGGCTGCGCCGGATTCGTTCAGCAGTCCCGACTTTGACGAGGAGGCGTTCCTGCAGCGGATTCGCCAGGAGGAGACATCGGCTACTACCTTATTCCAATACGGTACGTATAAGACGCAGCTCTACTATTTGCTGGGCAATAGCGAGGAGGCCGCCCGCTGGGCCCGCCATGCGGAAGCCTACGAGGATTATGCCACTCACCTGCCCCATCTGCCGGAATGTCAGTTCTACGAGGCGCTTGCCTTGGCGGAAATCCATGCCCGATCCCGACGAAGCTCGTTAACGAGAAAAAGGCTAGTTCGCGCTCTTCGGCGATTCAAAAGATGGACGAGGTGGAGCTCCGACAACTTTCGTTCTAAACAGCTGCTTCTGGATGCCGAGTATGCGCGGGCTGAAGGAAAATTCGCGCTGGCCGAGGAAATCTACGATAAAGCGATCCGGGAGGCCAGAGAGCAAGACGACTTCCGAATCATCGGACTGGCGGGTGAACTGGCCGCCGTTCATTACGACAGCTGCGGCAAAAGAACGACGGCTCTCTATTATTGGCAAGTGGCCGTCGACGGGTACCGACAATGGGAGCTTCCTTTGAAGCTGCGGCAAGCAGAGGAGCGGCTGCAGGCGTTGCGGAGGCAAGAGCAAGCGGCGACCCCCGCGGCGGAATACGAGGCGAATCCGACAGGTCTTCCTGTCGATGTCGCCAACGTCGTCGCGGCGACAAGCGGGCCAGGCGAATCTTATACGCTCGACGGCGCCGATCTTACCGCAATTGTGAAAGCCAGCCAAACGATGGCCAATCGCATGGACATGGACGCTGTGCTCGCCGAAATATTGAGTACGATTCTGAAGCATGCAGGCGCCAGCAAAGGAGCTCTGATCACGGGCGGTCAGGAGGCTCTGTATATTCAGGCATACTCGGATTCCGAGACCGACGCCGAGGACGTGGGCGAAGTTCCTTCTCTGCCGCTAGAAGTGCTGGACAGTTCCCTGGTGCCGGAGGGCCTCATTCGCTATGTCGCGCGGACGCGGGAGAACGTCCGATACTCGGCCGACGAGGAGAGCTGGTTGATCCATAATCCGTATATCGGCAATCGCCGGCCTCAATCGGTGCTATGCGCCCCAGTTGTCGTACACGGTATTATGCTGGGCGTGCTGTATTTGGAAAACAGACTGGCCGGCGGCTTATTCGCCGCGGATCGTCTCGCCGTCCTGCTCGCTATGGCTTCGCAGGGCTTGATGCTGTGCGTGCTGCAAAGCTCGCCGAGTCCGGTCTATGCGGAGTCGGAAGCGGAGGATGACGTCCCCGCCCCCGGTCTGATGGACGAGCCGCTTACCGAACGGGAGCTGGAGGTACTCGCCTTGCTTGCGGCCGGATTGTCCAACAAGGAGATCGCCGATCGTCTGATCATCGCCGTCGGCACGGTAAAGGTGCACGTCAAAAATATTTTCGCCAAGCTTAAGGTCAATCGACGCATTAAGGCAATAGAGCAGGCCAAGGAACTCAAGCTGCTGAGGTAACCCTGTCCGGCCGTACTGCATGAAGCTGCCTCGTTTTGAACAGGTGCAATATGCGTGACCAAGCCTTTCTGCCGTCTTTTGCAGAAATTTGTCGTATGCTACAATGGTAGCGTTAAGTCTCTCCAAAGAATGGAATCTATTTTTGACATAACGCCTGAAAGCGAAGTGGACAACCATGTTTTCGGAAATCAAGGATGTCATGTTCCCGGTATCTGCTCTTGAGGAATCCTCTATCGTAGCAATCTTGGATCGCAATAGTGCTTTTTCATATGTCAATCCGCAATTTTGCGCCATATCGAAGTACGCTCCCGAAGAGTTGATCGGACGGACCTACGAATCGCTGACTGCCGCCGACTTTAATTCCAATAAAACTTTGGGAGAAATGAAGCGGACGATAGAGCAAGGGAAGGTATGGAAGGGCGAAATCCGAATTGCGTCCAAGGACGGCGGCGGCGCCTGGCTTGCGCAGACCGTCATTCCCCTTGTCAATGAGCACGGAGAGGTGCAGCAATCGGTCTCGATCGGCACGGACATCTCGGAGCGCAAAGAAAATAAGCTTAAGCTTATGCAGACGATGGAAAACCTGCGCGACATCGAGAAAGCTCTGGACGAATCGTCGATCGTCGCCATTACCGATCGTGCAGGGGTTATTACCTACGTTAACGAGAAGTTTTGCGAGATTTCCAAATACGAGAAGCACGAGCTATTGGGCAAAACGCACCGGGTCATCAACTCCAACTATCATCCGAAAACTTTTTTCAAAGAGATGTGGGGCACGATCAAGAGCGGACAAGTGTGGAGGGGCGAGGTGAAAAATCGGGCGAAGGACGGCACGGAATACTGGATGAATACGACGATCGTTCCCTTCCTCGACGATAATCGCCAGCCTCGTCAGTTTATCTCTATCCGGTCCGATATTACCGATCGGGTGAAGGCCGAGGAAGCGTTGGCCGAGCGCACCGAGCAGTTAGCCAGAACGCGGGACGAAGCGGTCAAGGCCAATATGATCAAAAGCCAGTTTCTCGCCAATATGAGCCATGAGCTGCGCACGCCGCTTAATGCGATTATCGGCTACAGCGAAATGCTGCGGGAAGAGGCCGAAGAGCTCGGCGAGACAATATTCGTCGAAGATTTGGGAAAAATCAGCAAGGCGGGCAACCATCTGCTCGCTCTGATCAACGACATTCTCGATATTTCCAAAATCGAGGCAGGCAAAATGGAGCTTCATCTGGAAACGTGCAGCTTGCCCGACCTGATTCAGGACGTGGCCACTACGATTCGGCCTTTGGCCGAGGAAAAAGGAAACCGTCTTGACTATGAATGTATAGCGCAGGACATCATTACGACCGATGTGATCAAGGTACGGCAAATTCTGATTAATCTGCTGAGCAACGCGAATAAATTCACCGATGCGGGATCGATTACCTTGCGCATCTTCCGAGAAGCGCGCGATGGCGCGGACGGATACAGCTTTCACGTACAGGATACGGGAATCGGTATGACGCCGGAACAGATGGAAAAGCTGTTCTTTCCGTTTACGCAGGCCGACGCATCGACGACGCGCAAATACGGCGGCACAGGTCTCGGGCTGGCAATCAGCCAGCGAATCAGCCAGATGCTAGGCGGCGATATCCGCGTGGAAAGCGAGCCGGACGTCGGCACCAGCTTCAACTGCTGGCTGCCGATTATGGAGGAAAAGCCTAGGGAGGCTCAGCAGACAGGTGTGGAAGCCGATCCGGGCAATGCGGAGGAAGCTTCGTCGTCTATCAATATTCTGCTTATTGACGACGAAGTCTCCAACCGCGAACTGATGCAGCGCTATATCGCCAAAACCGGCTGGAGCATGGCCTATGCCGGCACCGGACCGCAGGGCATCCGATTGGCGAAGAAACGGCGTCCGGACGTTATCTGCCTCGACATTCTGATGCCCGATACCGACGGCTGGGAAGTGCTCGCCGCTCTGAAGGACGACCCGGACACCGCCGACATTCCGGTCATCGTCTGGACGATGCTCAGCGACAGACAGCGCGGCTACGCCCTGGGCGTCTCCGACTTTCTGACCAAGCCGTCCGAACGGGACAAGCTCATCGATACGATTAGCAAGTATATTCGTACTGATGGGGCTGTCTCATAAATAACGGCGGATAAGTTCCGTCCGGTGCGATGAGGCGTTCCAACTGCGACGCATAGCGGAAGGCCCGCAGCAGCGCGCGCTCGCGGATGGCGGCCCATTCCGGGTCGAGCGCGTGCACCGCATCCAAAATATCGACCAGCATCGGCTGAATTACGAAGCTATTATAGTAATCCGCATGGTAATCGGGACCGTCTCCATATACTCCGTCCCCGATGTACCAGTTTTCGTGCGAGCGGATCGCATAGTCGACGCGCATCTGATCCCAATCCTCGCCTACCCGATACAGGAACGTCTCGATCATCGCCGAGAACAGCAGCCAGTTGCTGTACACCGGCTTGCGCGTTCGCGTGGCTTTCAGCGCGGCGATCACGTTCGCTTTGACCCTCGTCCAGCTTATCCCACAGTTCTGTTGGAGCTCTTAAAATCGCATGTGCGAGGAACGAGGCGTCGACGATCGGCTGACCTCCATATGTAAAATTCATATAATCCGGGGAACTCGGATCGGTACCGGCATCGATCGCATGGCGAGCAAGCTCTGCGTACTCCCTGCGATATCGCCCCTCTTCCCCCTCGTCGCTTCCGCTCTCCAGCCACGGCGTCAGACCGCACAGCAGCCACCCCAACGCTTCCAGACCGGCATATCTCTCCCTCTCTTCGCCGTTTGTTTCGATCGGCATTTTCAACTTGAGCTCACGTTTTGCAAGATGAACGAGCACCGGATCTGCAATACGTCTCAGCGTATCGATCCAATAAGCTCGATCAAGCTTTCCCGGATTCATGCGGCTCTCCTCCAGACAGATGCGATCGCTGCGTATCGCTTGATGATCTCCTCCCCATTCTAACGATGCGGCTCCGCAGGTGTCGAGAAGATTTGCGTACCTCGAAACAAATGCCCTTCTCAGCGCGTCTAAGTTCTGTAAGGAAATATTTGCTTATGGAGGTCTCTCTATGGAATTGATAGAGGATAAATCATTGAACAAATCACACAAAGGCCGCTTGTTCCGCCGCCGGCTCGTTGCAAACATAGCTTCTGCATTGCTGGTGATTCAGGGTGCTGTCGTCGCCCTGCCGCAGCCCTCGTATGCCGAAAAGGCCGATATATCTGTGCCCAATTGGTACCCCGGCTCCAGTATCCAAGTGCCCGAGCTGAAGCCGGCTTGGACCGCGCAGGTAGATAACTATCTTGAAATGAATGATCCTTATGTCTGGACTCAGGCGGTCGCAGAAGATGGGAAGGTGTTCACCTTCGCCGATTCAAAGCTGGTCGCGCTCGATGCGAAGACGGGTAAGAAGCTGTGGACTTATGGCAAGGACTTGACGCCTTATGTTGTTTATCGTGATGGGATCATTTACGGATTGACGGGGATAGGCGACCAAAAACCCTTCGCTGTGGACGCGAAAACTGGAAAAGTAAAATGGCAGTCGAACACGTCCACATGGATCGATACCCGGTTGAGGACAGAGGTACTTGTGCCGACGGCCGATACGCTTTATGTGATCAAGGGAAGCATTACCTTTGCCTTAGACAAAGCAACAGGCAAGCTGCGCTGGAAGGCAAACGAGCCGGCGGCTGAAGGACAAGGCAGCGATTATTTTGAAGAAGCAAGCGGCGTTATTCTCCGAACCTTTTCCGTCCAGGGGGCGCTTTCGTCCATTCAGTTGAATGCCTACGACAAAAAGACGGGCAAAAAGCTGTGGGGAGTATTCGGTCAAGGGGAAGCGGTTCGCGTTAAGGACGGACTCGTGTATTCCATTGACTACTATTCTCCGCGGCTTGGCGACTATCAGTCCGAACCTGCACGCAAATTGACGATAAATGCTTATAATCTCAGAACCGGCGAGAAAAAGGGCAGCCGCGAATACAGCTGGACGCTGACTGGCGAGCCGCCCTACGAATGGGGCAACTATGGCGCGCTTATGAGCGACGACAAGCTGTACGTTGAACAAGCCGACAAAATAGCGGAATACGATTTCGACGCCTACAAGGCTGGGGCGGCGCCTTTACGAACCTTTCAGCGGCCTTACGGAGACGACTGGACGATGCTCCAAATCGCTCAGGACCGGCTGTTCTATCGGGATACGACGACCGGGGAGCTGGCGGGCATCAAGCTGGCAAACGGACAGGATGTCGGATGGAGAGGAGATGCGCCTGTCTCGCAGATTGACGTCTATGGCAAAGGCATGTATCGGTCGCAGCGCAATGGCACGTTTCTTGGCATCAATATGCTGACGACCAATGTATTATTTAAAGTAAAAACCGGAGCGGATCTGCACGGCACAACGCTAAAAACAGGCAATATGATCATCATTCAGGCGGAAGGCCGACTGCTAGGCGTGAAGCTTCCGGCAGCTCTCCAGTAATCTGCAAGCAAAACTGGCTGCATCCGCTGCAGCCAGTTTTGTTTGCATTCCTATTTTATTGCTTATCCTTGCTGTATCAGATCAGGTCCGACGCTTTCAGCAGCCGTCTGATCATGACCATCACTTCGGCGCGGGTCATATTCTCCTTCGCGGCAAGCCGGTTGCCGCGTCCGTTGACGATCCCCGCCTCCAGAGCAAACGCTGCGCTGTTTCTCGCCCATGGCGACAGCCGATCCGCATCTTCGAAGACCGTTAGCCGTTGCTCTGCCGCAGTACCCGACAGCTTGCTTTGCAGGCCCGTAAGCTCCATCGCGCCGGCAAGCATCCTCATGGCCTGTTCCCGCGTAAGAGTCGAATTCGGACGGAAGCTGCCGTCCGCGAAACCGCCAATCAGGCCGTAAGCAGCAGCCGTGGCAATCTCTCCGTTATACCAATCGCTCGTCCCAATATCGCTGAACGGCGCTTTCCCCTTCTCCGCGCGCAAGCCGAGCGCCCGCACGAGAGCCGCCGCAAATTCGGCTCGGGTCATCTTTTGCTCCGGATGGAACAGGCCGTCTTCCAGCCCCTTCGCCACCAACCGCGAGCCGAGGTCGTTCACTTCGTCCTTGGCCCAATGCGAAGCCATATCCGCGAAAGCGACCGGATGCCAGACGACAGCGTACGCGCTGTTCGTCAGGCTGTTAATCTGCGCGTAATAGACGCCGTCCTGCCGCACAACTTTCGTCGGCACATGCCTCACGCTGCCGTCGGCCTCCAAGACGATTCCCGTCGTAATCCGATTCGGATCAACGCCGGTCGGAATAGCCATCGTGCGCTCCACATACGCGTTGAATTGGGTTACGTCGATCGTCTTCCCGCCATAGGTCGCCTTAACGGTGAAGTCGAGCGGCAATACGACAATCTCCAGTCCGTTGTCCGCAGCCGCTTTCTTCGCCGCCTCGACCGTCTGGTCCGACGGCTTCCCGACTTCGATGGCAATCTTGATGTCTTGCAGGGCGACTTGCTTGCCGATCAACTCAGAAATAGCGTCGATGTCGATTTCCTTCGCCGGCAGCGTATAGGTCGCCTTATCTGTGCGAATCTGTACGACTGCCTGTCTGTTCTCCATATTTTTGACCATGCGGCCGTTTAGCTCCCCAACGACATGGTCGACTCCGGAATTCACGAGGATCGTCAGAATCGCGCGGTCGCCGGCTGTAGCCAATCGCTGTTCAAGCTTGGCCTCATCCACTTGAACCGTTGTCGTTCGTTGTCCATTCGCTTCCGTGGTCACCGCTTTGCCCGCCGTCTCCGACTTGCCGTTTACCTGAACTTCGGCGTCGGACGTATCCGTGGACGGCGCCGCCGGCGTCCCTCCTCCGGAGCCGGATGACGGAGGTGTAGTCCATTTCGCGAACAGCGTAACATCCCCTACGATAACGAAGGCCGCTCCCGCTTGATAGCTGTCTCCGCTGCCGTCCGCCTTCGTGTTCCAGCCTGCGAAGCGCAGTCCTCCGCGCGTCATCTCTCCGCTGTTCCCCGGCAATATCGCCGTTTCGCCCGCTATATAAGCGCCTGCCGCCGGCGGATTGCCGCCGGTATGGCCGTTGCCGTCGTACGTGATCGCGTACAGCTTCGTCCATTTCGCATACAGTGTCGTTCCATTCAGCGGTACTTTATCCGAAACGAAGTCCCAAGCGTTCGCCAAGCCCTCCTCCTTGTACCATCCCGTAAAACGATAGCCTGCACGCGCCGGCTCTGCCGGAGCGTCAAGCGTCGTATCGAAATCCGCCTGTATCGCGTCAACCGCGCTTCCCCCGTTGCTCTCGAATGCCACAGAGTAAACGTTCGCGATCCACTTCGCGTACAGGGTATGATTTGACGTCGCCGTGACCTCCGTCAAATCCGTGACTTGCGTTCCCGCTCCGTTCGCTTGCGTATACCAACCCGCGAAGGCATAGCCTTCCCGCACCGGCGTCGGCAAAGCTTCCGTCGTGCTGCCGTCCGCACCAACGCCGTATGAGGCATTGTGCAGCTTGGATTGCGTGGCCGGGCTCACCGTGCCGCCGTCCGCGTCGAATGTTACCGTGTAGACGCCGGCCAGCCATTTCGCAAACAGCACATGAGCTTCGGTCATCGATACGATCGTCGTATCCGTCACCTGTGTTCCTGCTCCGCTCGCCTGGGTATACCAGCCCGCAAATCCGTAGCCTTCCCGCTCCGGTGTTGGCAGAGCTTCATCGGTGCTGCCGTCCGCTCCCTTGCCGTACGGCGCATCGAATCGCTTCGACTGCATCGCAGGATTCACCGTACCGCCGTCCGCATCAAACTCAACGATATAGTTTTTGGCTGCCCATTGAGCGTACAGAGTAACGTTGGTCGCTTGGTCGATCGCAATCGTGTCGTTCTCGGCATACGACTCGCCGCTTCCATCCGCCTCTGTGTTCCAGCCGGCGAACGTATATCCCGATCTTGCCAATGCTCCCGATCCGACAACTGTCGCTGTCTGGCCTAACTCGTAGGCTTGTCCGTCCTTCGGAGCCGTGCCCGTTCCTCCGTTGGCTTGATAGAGGACTTTATACGTCGGGATATACGGATAGTTTGGATTAGTCGTGCGAATCGTCGCGATAGCCGCACCCGCACTCACATCCTGCTCTACCGTATAGTAATAGCTTCCTCCGTTGATCATTCCGAAGCGAGCTTGTCCAAAGCTGTCCAGCGTCGCCGAAGGCACGAACTCGTTGCCCTGTATCCGGTACAGCGAGGTGTTCGGCGTTTCGCCGTTCAGCGTCATGAACATGCCCGCATGAACGTTGCCTTCCGTATCTCCGTACAACTGCATCATAGCTCCGGGACTGTCGACAACGATGTCCCATTGAGAGGTGCCCGCATTATATTTGTACAGCTTCGCCGCATTGTCGAAAGGAAGACCCGGATTGTATTGGCGAATATTCGCATACAGCCCTTGCGCCCCGTCGATTGCGATTCCCGACATGGCATAGCTGTAGCTGCCGGCATTCGGGAGCACCGATATGCTGGACCACTGACGATTCGCATCCAGAATGAAAATCTTTTTGCCGTCATGGATATACGCTGTTCCTGCCGCATCGACCACGATCGGATTCAAGGCTCCTGCAGGCGTAAAATTTGACGGCATCACATACGGCGACCAGGTAAGGCCCTCGTCTTCACTGATGTGAATCTTATATTCCGTCGTCATCGGATTCGTGTTCATGTACAGGTCGGCCACATACCACTTGTCGCCGCGAGCGGCAAAAGAGTAGGCAACCCCGAATTGTCCCTGCGGCAGCTCCACGGAATTCCAACTGCTATCGGACTCGCTTCTGTAATATACAGCGGAGCTCCCCATGCTGAACGCATAGATTTTGTCGTTGTCATAAGACAGCGTCGGTGTAGCAAGCTCCAAATTATCCGTAATATCGTACCAGACGGACGGCACCAAATTGACTTGCTGAACGACGATCGCATCCGTGTAGCCGGTCGCTTTGACCTTAATCTGATAGCTTCCGGGCGAGCTCAGCCCCGTAAGCGTGATCGTACCGACGTCTACCAAGAACGGTGCGACAACGATCGCCCCATTGCGTGTAACCGTTACTTCGGTAATCTCTTCCCGCCAGTCCTCGTCGTCGGCGAACGTCAGCTCGATGGCGTGGTCCGTATCGTTGTCGCTCGTATCGGCAGCAAGCGTCGGCGATGCTTTGGCGTTGCCGAATGTCGGATTGTTGGTACGCACGATGCCCTGCGAGAAATCGAGAATATAATAGTAGCTGCCATCGAACGCCACTCCGCCGGATGTCCACTGGAAGTTGTCCGTTGTGGCCTCCATACTCAGCGATGAGCCGTCGAACGAATAAATATGAGAAGCCGGTGTAAGCATGAAATTATAGACACCTTGAGCAAGAAGCACGGTGCCATCCGCAAATGACCTCAGCTCCATACCGCTGGCCGGAAGCGACGGTGGGCTCAATAAAGTCCAAGCCGTTCCGTTATAGCTGTACAATGCAGCCGTCTGGCCCATTGTAGGCATCATCTTGTTGATTTTCATCATGGTCGCATAGAGTTGACCGGCCCCGTCGGCCGCCGCGCTGGAGAACCGATATGTGTACGAGGCGTCCTCGGGGAAAGGCGAGATTTTCGTCCATACGCCCTGGGTGTCTAGCTTAAAAATCGCAAAGTAATCGACGACATACAGATTGCCGGAACCGTCGAAAAATATCGACATCAGGTAGGCCCCGTTCTGAACGGCAGAATACCCGCCCGAAGGACCCGCAACCTCGGTCCAGGTCGCTCCGTTGTCGTCGCTCTTCATAATTTTGGAAGAAACATATGGGGGATTCCCAATGCTCCCGCGGTCGATGATATAGAACACGCCATTGCGAATCGTAAGCTTATAGGGGGAAGTAAACTGATTGCCTGGCAAATCGACGAGCTTCTCCCACTGACTGTCGCTTGCCCCTCTAACGAAAATCTTTTTCTCCAACTCGTTCAGCAAGTATAGCTTGCCGTCCGCTCCGGCGTAGATCCCGCTGGAACCGAGGGTGGCGTTGGCGGTAATATCGCGCCATTGCGTGCCGGTAGCCGAAGCCTGCCGCTCTCCCCACATTACCCCCGAAATTGCAAGCACAAATACCAGCAGCAGATGTACTGCCGCCCTCCACTTTTTGTTACCCATCATCGTAAAATGAATCCCCCTGTCTGAACGTGTCGATCTTTAGCGCTTTTTACTATATCAAGATGCGTTGAACCGATTCTGAGCATCGGTCGACCGAGACGCGGCGCAGGCAAGGAAGAAGCTTCGCCAACGGCAAATAGCCCTCGCCCCGAAAGGAGAGGACTGGTCAAGCGCATATCAAATACGGGACAGTGGAGGCTGACCGTAATCGCCCGAAGGGCGGGGCGCAAGCGCTGTCGGGTTCGTTCCAACCGATTCCGCCGGCGTTGCGGTTAATCGTCTCCCGAGACGTCTCCTTCGCCGACGCTACGATCAAGCAAACGCTGACCGTATGCCCGAAACGGGGCCGTCGTCCTGATTCCCCATTCCTCCTCAAACAGCTCGCAATAGGAGTCGTAGCTGCGCCGCAGTTCCTCCGTCTCCCCGTTCTCGAACAGGCCGATCAGAAGCTCTTTGGCAAACCGCTCCGAATAAGGGTACAGCTCGCATGCCCGCCTAATTCTCCGCAGCGCCGATTTTACCGCCCCCGACGCCCGTTCCGAAGCGGTCAGCTGCAGGGTCAGAGACACGTAGCCTTGCAGCAGCTTCTCCTTTCTCGCTTTCGCCCAAGGATAATCCTCCTTGTCCAGATAATGCCCGCAATACAGCTCCCAAGCCGTCGCAGCCTCCGAATCGCTCAACCGTCCTTCCGCCGCGGCGTCGGCCGCCTGCTGAAATCGATCCGCATCCGTGACAAGCCCGTCGCCGTGCAGCCGATAGCTTTCCAAAGAAAATTCGAGAGCGGCGTTTATGCCGGTTTCGCGCAGCATGCGTCTGATCTGGTACACAGCCGTATGCAGATGAACAAGCGCTTTGTCCAAGTCGAAGGAGGGCCAGATTTCCTCCATCAGCACATCGCGAGACAGTCGCAGTCCCCGGTGCTGAAGCAAATAGGCGAACAGCTCCTTCACCTTCAGCGTTCGCCATTTGACGATTCGCCTTCCTCCCGGCTCGACAATTGAAAGCTGACCGAGCATCTCCATCTCCGGCCGTTCCTGCTCTTCCTGACGAACCGGAGCGGATTTCCCGATAGACTCGCGAAGGCGAACGAGCGTCTTCGCGAAACGCGCAGGATCAATGGGCTTCAGCACGTAATCCAGCGCATTCACATCGAAGGCTTCCACTGCATAGCTGGAATACGCCGTCACGAATACAATTTGAATCGCCCTGTCCAGAGAGTGGATCGCCTCAGCGGCTTCCAAGCCGCTCATGCCCGGCATCTCCATGTCGAGGAACACGATTTCCGTCCGCTGCTCCGCCAGATGGGACAGCCCTTCCGCGGCAGTCTGATAAGCGCCGGTCACTTCAATATCCGCCGCTTCCTCCAGCATCCACTTCAACTGCAGCAACGCATGCTTTTCGTCGTCTATCAGAATCGCTCTCATGCTCCACTCTCCCGCGGAATATTAAAGCTGACCCGGGTTCCCTCTCCCGGCCAACTCTCGATGTGCAGCTGCTCGCCGTACATAAGACGCAACCGGCGGCTAATGTTGGCCAATCCAACCCCTCCCGAATCTCCGGTCGACTCCCCGATCTCGGACAGCCGGTCGGGCGGAATGCCGACGCCGTCGTCCTCGACCGTCACCCTCCAGCCGGAGACCGCGGGCTCGATCAGTATGCGCACCTTGCCTCCCACGGGTTTGCGCATAATGCCATGACGAACCGCGTTCTCGACCAACGGCTGAATCGAGAGCGGAGGCACCGGAATCCATTCCCCGCTCCCGACTTCGATCTCAACCTGCAGACGATCGTCGAAACGCGCCGATTCGATCGCGAGGTAAGAACGCACTAATTCCAGTTCGTTATGAAGCGGCACCCGCTGCTCCAGATTGCCGAAGTCAAAGCTGGCGCGCAAATAACGGCTAAGCTCCAGCAGCAGCGCCTCCGCTTGAGGCGGATTCAGTCGGCAGACGGCCATAATGGTATTAATTGCGTTAAATAAAAAGTGGGGCTTGATCTGCGCCTGCAGAAATGCCGTCTCCGTGCGCACGAGGCGACGCACCGAGCTGCGCAGCTCCAGCAGCGTGCCCACACGGGCCCGAAGCTCGGAGGTTTCGTACGGCTTGACCAGAATGTCGTTGGCCCCCGCCCGGAACCCCGCCAGCGTCTCGTCGGGCAGACGCCCTTCGCTGAGCAGCAGAACCGGCAGCTCGGAGATCGCGGCATGCTCGCGTATGCGCCGGACCAGCTCCAGGCCGGACATACCCGGCAGCACCAGATCGACAATGACGAGATCGAACGGCCCCGCCTCCTTCAACAGCGACAGCCCCTCCTCTGCGCTCGCGACCGTCTTGATGGCGAGCCGCTCTTCGCCGAGCAGCTGTCTCATCACCTGCGAGCCAAGCCGATCGTCGTCGACGATCAGGACGGACCCGCTGCCCCCGGGAGCTTCAGGGGCAGCGGAAGCGGCAAGCTCCTCACGATAATCCCCATCGAAGGCCGGAAGCGTACGCCCGATTGCCTCGCTATCACCCGCTGCCGCCGCTATCGCTTCGGAAGAAGCGATCGGCCAGGAAATGGACAGCGCCTCATCCTCTTCGTTCTCCAAGCCGCACGCCCGCCATTCGCCGCCGCCCAATTCGATCAGACGTCGGGTCACCGATAGCCGCACCCGCTCGGCGGACTCGGTCGCCGACTCGTCCGCTCGGTAAAACTCCGGCTCCTCCCTCTCCGTCGACAGCGCCGATCCCATGCCCGGCGCAGCGATTATCAGTGCGACACGGTCTTCTTCCGCTTGAATCGCAAGCCGGACGGCTACTCCGCCGGCATGCTGCAAAGCGTAGGCGACCAGGCTGTGAATGATCTGTCCCACCCGGCGTTCATCAGCAAGCAGCGGTTGAGGATTGGGGGACAGAACCTCCACCTCCCACCCGGGCAGCGCTTGCGGCGGATATAGCTCCAGTACGGAACGGACGATCGGCGGCAGCAGCACGACCCGGCGTTTGTATTCCGCCTCCCCGCTCTTGAGCAGGCTGAAATCGATCATATCTTCAACCAAATAGGAGAGTCGTCTCGCGATCCCTGTAATCATCGTCAGCCGTTCGCTGCCGCCTCCTCCGGCTTCCTGCTGCTCGGCGGCGGCCGCCAAATTCGCGATGCTCCGCAACGGCTCTCGAATCTCGTAGGATGTGCTTAACATAAACTCGTCTTTCCACTCGTCATGTTGCAGCAGCCGCTCGGACATCCTCTCTGCATGTCCAAGCAGGTGCGCAAAGCGAGAAACAATTTGATACGCCTGCGCGGCGCTGAAGACAACGATCGTAAAGGGGAGAATGGCCTGATTCTCCAAATAGCCGAAGCCGTTCAACAAATAGACGAGCAAAATAATCAGCACGCTTTGGATGCTGGCGGTCAGCGCCAGCGTATTTTCCCGGCGGGTCATGACAGCACGAATCAACACGTAGAGCACATAAGCAATCGAGAGCAGCGAACAGACGAGAAGCAGCACTTCGAAGCGAGAGAATTGGGCGGTCGGCAGAGCAAGGCCGGCGAACGTAATGATGCAGGAGATTATCAGGACTAACCGATCAAGCAAGCGAACCCCGAATTGCGGATAGAGTTGAACGATATAACGAACCAGAAAATAATAAACGAATGCAGAGGATATGAGCTGCACCCGCAGCACGCTTTCGTAATTCTGAGCTTGCAGCAACGCAAGCGCCGCTTTCTCCCCGTGCGTCAGCACAAACAGCAAGCTGCACACGCAAAATCCGCCAAGCTGCAGTAGCGGCGCTTCCCGCCTGCGCAGCCGGAAGAACAGCAGCAAAAACAAAGCCGGAATCAGAAACCCAGCGGCCGTCAGCCAATATTCAAACAGCCCCAGCTCGCGACTGCTCACGATCGCCTCCTGCGTCCCGAACCAGATCGGATAAACGATTCCGCCGGAAGCGTAGCTGTAATTGGCAACTTGAATGACAATGTCCGCCTCTGATCCCTGGAGCTTGAAAAAGCCGACATTCGGCGTATTGCCGGGCAGCGTGCTCTCTCGATCCAGGCCGGGACGGCCGCTCCCGCCGACTTCTTCGCCATTCACGTAAATTCGGCTGGCCATGCGAATATTGGTCGTGCGAATGCCGTAAATGCCGGAAGCGTCATCCGGCAGGCGTACGCGCAGCCTGTAGGTAGCGGTGCCCAAACCCGATTCCAGGCCGGGAAGCCCGTTCCAGACATCAGGTACGTTCACCGCAACTCCTTGCCTCGGTGGAGATTTGTCGGCTTCCGAGAAATCGGCTTCCGTCAGCGGCAGCCCCGGATACAGCAGCCATTCGCCATTCAATCGCAGCGCGCCGCTTGTCGTCATATCCCGATCATGAAGATTAACAATCCCGTTCTCAGCCGATACCGATCGATTTCCCTCACTGCGGAGCTCGGCCCCAATCCAGCACAAAGGCAGCAGAGTGAGCAAAACAATGCTCCCTAGAAGCTTAAGCCAGTAGTATTTCGTCATTATACTTCTCCCGCCGCCGCAGCCGTCGATCGCTGCTTATCCCCTGGTTAACTTCCTCCCTATTCTAACGATACGTTGCCGCAGGTGTCGAGAAAATTTCCGTACTCCGAACGGTAACGACTCGCAAAGCCTGATGCTCCCCAGCAACAGTAAAAAAGCGCGCCCCCATCTGGCCGCAAACATGGCCTAGCGGGATCGCGCTTGTCGCTCATCCAAACAAATAAAGTTTGAGTTCCTTGTAGATGGCGTATTGTAACCGCCCTGTCGAACAACTCCAAGGGAAAGATATACGCCACTTCTTACTGTATTTGATTCAGGAGAAGAAGTTTGCGACGAAAACGATCAATCTCCATAGCTCTGCGATTCGTTTTCTGTTTGCGGTCACCCTGGATCGACCGCTGAATTACCTCCAAGTGCCCCGAATGAAGAATCAGAAGAAGCTGCCTGTCCTCTTGCCGCGCGAAGAAGTGTTTTCTCTATTCGAACACTGTCCCAATCTCAAACATAGGGCCATGCTCATGGTCATCTATAGCGCAGGTCTACGGGTGAGCGAAGCAGCGACGCTGAAAGTTCACCATATCGATTCCAAGGCCATGCGTGTCCTTGTCGCCTGTGGCAAGGGCGGCAAAGCCCGCTACACGTTACTGTCTGAGGCCTGTCTCCTCGATTTACGGGCGTACTGGCGCGCCTACCGTCCTGATCATCCCGAAGGTTGGCTGTTTCTCGGTACGTACAAGGTCACTCACATCACATCCAGAAGCATCCAACAGGCATTCGACGATGCATGCGGGCGGGCCGGCATTACCAAGCCGGTTTCGATCCACTCCCTTCGTCATGCCTTTGCCACTCATCTGCTGGAGGATGGCGCGACCTTGTTGCAGGTGAAAGCATTGCTTGGCCATGCGAGTATCCAAACCACCACGATCTATCTGTATCTTGCCAATCTGACAGCGGGTCTGAAGAGTCCGCTCGATAACGGGTCAGTCGTCTCTCAAACGGAGGCCGGTACCCGTGATTGAGTTACAGGATGTATTCCGTCACTATAATAGCGTAACAACGTGCGTAACCCACCGCGGTTTCGTCCAAACGAACTATCCAAAGTCGTAGCTCCTGCTGTTCAGGGAGCTTTTTTTCTGCTCGACTTCAGATAATTCGCTATTCATTGTACGTACATGCTATCGAAATTCCACACAACCAGGATACCTCCCCACACACGCGTCGGCGCTCAGTCCGGTTCTTTGCTTCGCTATTCATCATCTCGGGCTTGTAGCTGCTTTCACACATGATTAAGCTTGGCGTGGACAATCAATCGGTGCGTCGGATTCACCAGAGGTTCGCATGTAATGAGCGTCAGCAGACTGTCCTTGTCGTTGCGCGACAGAACGGACACGTCCGTAGGCTCCACTACCGATACATTAAAAACGGTGTAAACAAACTCCTTGCCGCGTATCAGCACTTTTAACTCATCGCCGATTTCCACCTCGTTCAACCGGTTGAACAGCCGTCCCTTCGTGCGGGACCGGTGCGCGGCGATCGCCGCGTTGCCGACCTCGCCGATGGGCGTCGTTTCGGTCATATGGGCGGCGGCGTATTTCATGTTTTCCTGCGTGGCCCCCTCCATCACGGGTAGTTTCACGTTAATTTTATCGATCTGGATAATGCCCAACGCCCGCTCGTCCAAACTTTCCATGGCCTCCTGCAGCTTCGGCTCTTCCGCCGGAGGGGTCTCCTCCGGTTCCGCCATTTCAGTATCCTCGGATGCGAACGGGGCTGCATTCGCTTCCTGTTTGAACAATTCGGACAGCGACGTATATTCGGCTTCCACCTGGCTATCCACGCCATCGCCATTCGTAGCGAGCATCTTTTGCTCCAGTTGGGTCAACAGACGCTCCTGCTTCTGATCGAAATACCAGTCTCTCGCCGAAGGGAACAGCAAAAGCAGCAGTCCGGCCATCATCAACGCATAGGATAACTGTTTCATCAGCCTTTCTCCTTTGAACGTTTAGGGGAAACGACTCGGTCCAAGTCCTTCTGAATGAACCGAATTCTTTTTAGGCGTCTTGAACGACAACACTTAATGATAAATAACTGAAAGGCCGATAGCCCTCTTTCGAGTAGCTTTCGGCCATTTTTTACACATCATCTATTCAACCTCTACCCACGCCATCTCTTTTCCTTAATAGCCACAAGGCGACGACAATAAGTACCGCTCCTGCAATATAAAATATAGCATTACTTGCCTCACCCGTTTTAGGAAGGACGCTTATTTCTAGCTTTTCTATTGTCGGTTCAACTGGTGTTGGCGTTGGTGTTGGCTCTTCTGTCAGTTCTGGTTCTGGTTCTGGTTCTGGTTCTTCTGTCGGCGTTGGTGTTGGCTCTTCTGTCAGTTCCGGTTCTTCTGTCGGTGTTGTCGGTGTTGTCGGTGTTGTCGGCGTTGTCGGTGTTGTCGGCGTTGTCGGTGTTGTCGGCGTTGTCGGTGTTGTCGGTGTTGTCGGTGTTGTCGGCGTTGTCGGCGTTGTCGGTGTTGTCGGTGTTGTCGACACGGGAATATTGAAGTTCAATAGCACATTTCGTTGCACATCCAATTCATTGACTGCTACCGCACCTAAATCTTGAGTATCACTGACATAGCTCACTGACGAAGTGATGAACACATCGTTGACAGATTGACGCAGCATAAATTGGAGTCCAATGTCTACATTCGAAGCCGTATTATCATAATCGCCGTTAGCGATTGTAATCGTGATCGTCCTACTGTCAAGTCCTGCATTGGTGTATGTTGATTCAACTACAGACGCATTTGGATATCTAGCCTCCGTAGCACTATCAAGCTGGACTGATGGTATAATGAATGTTCCATCATAGTTCTTTTCCGTAGCTCTATAGGATACCGATACAACAAGGTTATCACTCGCATCAAATGATAATTGCCGATCAAATACATCCACATCCGTTTCTGTATACGTTGGCCCTATAGGATCCAAACTGATGTAGTAATTAAACAAATCCTCTCCCGCTGGTGTTGGCGGATAATGCTGGTTGCGCCAATCATTCAAATCCGCTCCATTAGTATAATGCCAGATGGCATATTGCGTAGCCCAAAGAGCCATGTCCTCGTCCAAACCTGTAATACCAGTGGCCGCTTGTAAGTCTGCAACACTTTTCGTCGGAAAACCTTTGAGCAGAATCGCTCTTATCATTTCCCCATTAATCGCCTGACCTTTAATAAGGTAGTTGTTAATTTCTTTAAGCGGTGAATAGAACTCTTCATCCGTACGATAACCGTAAAGATATTTCGTAAGTGGATATTCTCTCGACCTATCAAAGCAATAAGCTAAAATACCAGCAGGAAGACCTGCTCCGTTCGGCCTTCGTTCATAAACTCCGTTATTATATTCAGCTAAAACTACGATAGGGTACATTCGCACATCAGGAAACCAATGATCTACGACCTCAAACTTCTCAACAACTGTAGGAGCTGCCTGGATAAATTGAAATGGGGTCGCACCTAGCAAAATAATCAGAAATACGGCTAGCTTTATTTTAATGTTTTTCATTAGACATCTCCCCTTCCCTGATTGTAGTAATAATTAACAGAACACTTCTCAGAAATATTCTGTTAATTACTTAATTACTTATATCGGTTATCGATGTCGTTTTTCGAATGATTTTGTCCAAAACATTTAAAAATCAATGGCTTGATGTGGCTCCGCCTTCTTCATACTTCCAAAGTACCTCGACATCCAAAGCTCCAACTTGCACTTTTAGTAAAATAGTTCCAACACTTAGTTCAATTCTCTGCTTTACCACTATCGATGATACGGTTCTCCGCGCTGTTTGTAACGGCAGATTTTAAGGCCATCCGGCAAGGACGACCTTCTCTATTCTCTCGCTTTGTTCAACTACGTAACCGCTTTCCTAAACCTCGAGATTCCTTCTCATTAAGAACCCTCGTCGAACAGGCCACCGATCAGTTGTCGGTAGCCTGTTGTCCTTGTCCCATCGTCTCCCGATAGTTGAAAGTAGCGAGAGATTTTCACCTTGCCTTACAATTGGCCCTCGTCCGCCTGCCGTTCATTCGAGTCCGTTCCATTCTCTTCTTCCCCTCGCATGTCCAATGCCAGAGGCTCCGGCAACGGCCCGCCGCACGACTTCCGCACATGCAGACTTCCCTTGAAAACAACAAGCTGAGAATCGGGCGAAGCCGTCGTCTGCCCCGATTTGATTTGGTCAAGCAGCATTTCCGCCGCTTTCCGGCCCATGCGCCCGACAGGATGCTCGAACGTGGTTAACGGTGAAGGAAGAAAATCGGTGAAATTGACATCGTCGATCAGCACCAGCGCAATATCCTCGGGAAACCGAATCCCATTCTCCATCATATAGCTCAGGACTTCCATCAGAATCAAGTCGTTGCCCGCGAGCAAAGCGGTCGGACGATCCTCCAGGGTCAGCATCCGCGCCAGCTCCGGTATCGCTTCGTCGATACGCGTGCTCTTGATGTACTCCGGGCGGATCGGAATGCCGTGATCGCGCAGCGCGGCCTCGTAGCCCTCGATACGCTCTGCGCGTGAGCTGATATGGCGAGGCGGCGTCATGATGGCAATCCTTTCATGACCGTGGGCAATCAGATGCGACGTACAGATATAGGAGGAGCCGATGTTATCCATAACGACGGTAGGGAGAGGAAGTCCTTCCATTTTGCGATCGAGAAAAACAACCGGATAATGATCGTCTACGAATCTCTGATACAGCTCCATGTTATTACATGTCGGAACGATGATCAGGCCGTCGACCTGCTTGGCGATGAGCATCTCCACGTACTTCTTTTCCTTGGACGGATCCTCGTCCGTATTGCAAATAATTACGTGATAGTCATGGTGGTGGCAGTAATCCTCGATAGCACGGGTCACTTCAGTCGAGAAACGATGGAGAAGATTGGCCACGATCACGCCGATCGTTGCCGTTGTTTTTTGCTTGAGGCTTCTGGCCAGAATATTGGGCTGATAGCCCAACTCGTCAATCGCAGCTTCAATTCTGGTCTTGGTCTCGGCAGACATATACTCGTAGCGATGATTCAAGTACTGCGACACAGTGCTTTTGGAGACGTTCGAAGACTTGGCCACATCAGACAAAGTCGCTCTTTTCCCTTTTGCCATGACTTCCCCACCTAAACCGATATTTCATGCTTGCATCAAAAATGTCGAGCTAACCGTTCCTTCGGACATCCTGGCCTTTATGAAAGCCCGGGCCGCCCGCCGCCATATAGCCGCCGCTGCGCCCTTCCTCGTCTGCCGTTATCCAGAACGCATATAAGGATGCCCGCTCCAGATAAAAACGCAGCTTTATTGTACGATTCGCCACCGCTTCCAGATTTCCTCCAATCCAGCGGATCTGTACGCAGGTGCTGTCCACTCCGATCGGCTCGCATTGATCCTTGGAGAAGCCGGGAATGACCTCTCCCGCTTCGTCCAGCACCTCGGCATAAAGCTTTCCTTGCGCGGCATCCGCATTGACGAACAGACGATCGCCCGAGAATATCAGCTTCTTCGTCGTCACGCTCCCGCCTTGACCGTTATCCGTCAAGGAGGAGAAGCCGTCTCTCCGCAGCTTCGCAAGTCCCAGGGAGCCTCCCGCATATTCATGGACGCCCAGATTGGGGGAAACTCCGGAGAACATGGAAACATACATATACAGCTCGTCCCCCACGACCAGACATACCCCGTTGGGGGAATGCGCATAGCCATTGTCCCAGCGTCCCGCCGCCTTGGAGGAGGCGATAAAAGGCTCATAGGTCGGACGCTCCCAGTGAAACCCGTCGCGGCTGAAAGCAAGCTTGAGATCGGTGATCTTCGGGCTTCCGGTTCGTTCGCAGACCGTGTTCGGCGGGCCGAGGAAGACGGTGTACACGCCTAGCATAAGACTCTCATACGGCGTAGCGTCCAGATTGTACAACTGCGTATAATAGCCAAGCTCGGGATCGGGTCTGTCGTAGATATCCGTTCGGGCCCAGTAACGAATGTCCTCGGCCTTCCACTGCGTCCCATGGAAGAAATCGTCCGTCTCGTAATATCCTCGGGTTCGAACGCGGCTGTCCAAGGCCGAGAACGTTCTTAAGCTGAACACCCATTTCCGCGTAAACGGATTATAGAAGAAGGTCGAATTATCCCCGGCCATTCCCGTCTCGCCGGCCTCCGCCCAATCGATGCCATTAGCCGACTTGTACAGCTTGATCATCTCCTTCGGGGGAATGGAGCCGGGGACATCATGGAAGTGCTTGGGCATAGTCAGATACGTTACCGGGTCCTCGCCGAACTTGCGGAAGAAAACCATCATTTTGTACCTCTCGTCCGGCTCGGCAGCGTGATAATCAATCCACACCGCCGCTCCGTCGCGCAGCGCGCCTGGCTCCTTCGGAATGACCCGATCGTTCGCGCGAGTCGCATCGATCTCCGTCAGTCTTGTCCAATGAATCCCGTCATCGCTTTCCGCATACGCCACGCCGTCAAACCAGCCTGCCTGATACCACATCTTGAACTTGCCGTGCTCGTCATCATAGAAGATGCCGTCATTGAACGGACAGGCGCAGGGAATATTCCCGCCATCCATTTCCAACGGGGTTTCCGGAACGAAGATCGGCTGCTCCGCAAGCGTCGGCTGATGGAAGACCCGGTTCAAATCAGTCGTCTCAATAAGAAAATCGTCTACGAACAGCTGCCTGCCCAGGGCAATATTCACGACATCCGGCCATTGCTTTCGGTGCTCCTTGGAAGGGGGCTGATCCAGTGTCGTCTCGGCGGTGCGCGGCGGCCATTGCTGAGGCAGCTCCACATGATTGTATAGCTTCATTCTGTGTCACGCTCCTTCTATTGCAAGTTCGTATGCCGTCTGGCCATCAGCTCCTGCGGGTCCAAGGCCGACGCCCGCACGATATGAATCATTACCGCATCAAGCAGCAGATGCAGGCTTTGGTCGAACTGATTGCCGAGCGGCTGAATGGTCTCCGGTTCGTCTGCCAGACGCCGTTTCGTCGCCGCGGGCAGGCGCAGCACAAAGTCGCTGCTTTCGGCCAGCTGCGAGGCCTCATTCGTGGTGATCAGCACAACGTCAGCCCCTGCCCGCTTGGCCTGGCCGACAAACAGCTGTATGCTGGCCGTTGTGCCCGATCCCGAGATCGCAAGCAGCATATCTCCCTGTTCGACATTGGGAGTAATCGTCTCGCCAACGACAAATGCCGGATAATCGGCATGCATTAGCCGCATGGCGAACGCCTTGCCCATTAAGCCCGATCGGCCTTCTCCCGCTATGAAGATCCGCTTGGCATGGCGAATTCTCTCCGCGAAGGCCAGACACTTCTCTTCGTCGACGTTACGCAATACGCCCGTAATTTCCTCCAGAATGCCCGTAAACAATGCTTTCATCCTGTCATTTCCCCCCGTATCCGTTGCGCGGCCGCTCTTCGATCCGTTGCGCCTGTAATGGCGCCGCCCACGATCAGCACATCGGGCCGATAGGGAAGAAGCCGCGCTATCGTGTGCTCGTTGACGCCTCCCGCATAGGAGAAGCGGGCATCGGGCAGCGTGCGAAGATGCTCCATGAACGGAACATCCGCAGCAGCCTGCCCGGATTGCTCCTGCATATCCTTGCCGCGGTGCACCGAGAACAGCCTTGCCCCAAGCTCATAGAGACGGTCGATTCGTTCGACGTCGACCACTCCCAATAAATCAATCATAACTTGCTTGCCTTGCTGCCCGGCTATGCGCAGCGCTTCTGTGATGGTCCTGTCGTCCGCGAAGGCCATGACCGTCGTCACATCCGCTCCTGCCTGAAAAGCCTGGCTGGATTCGCTTTTCCCGGCGTCGCAGGTTTTCATATCGGCCACAAGAACCGCATCGGGCCAATCCTTCTTTATCCTCGTTACAATAGCCATGCCGTATTGCTTGATGACGCCCGTTCCAACTTCAATCCACTCTGCCAGATCGCCAATCTCGTTCAATACCAGCAGACATTCTTCCTCCGTCAATCGATCCAGCGCCACCTGCAGCTTCACGGAGCATCACCGCCTATCGTTCCAATATTTCGCTTGCTTCCACTTCCTCATAATAAGGAAGGCCTTCGTTATCTCCCGACACGCTCACAACCATGGACCCGACTTTATTGGCGAATGCGGCTATTCGCTCTAACGGCCAATTCCTCAAGTGGCCCAGCAGAAATCCGGCATTAAAGCCATCCCCGGCCCCGACCGTATCCACAACTTGAGGAACTTGCACAGCCGGCATGCGGATGACCTCCTGCCGTGAAGCTACCGTGCATCCTCTTTCTCCCTGCTTGATCGCGATGCGGGAAATGCCGTACTTCCTGAATTCAACCAGCATTTCGTCGAGATCGCCGGTTCCCAGCAGCAGGGCCGCTTCTTCTTCTCCGGTCAGCAGGATGTCGACATCGGGCAGCAGAACAGTGAGCGCCGCCCTCGCCTCCTCCTTCGACCATAGCCTCAAGCGAATGTTCGGATCGAAGGACACCAGAACATCATGCTCTTTGGCTAAGCGAATAGCTCTCCTGATGACGGACATATCGTCCTTGCGAATCGCGGAGAACACTCCCGTAATATGCAATACCCGAGAGCGTTTAATATATTCGGCGTGAATGTCCGCCTCCGACATCGTTAACGTCGGCGAATCGGCTCTATAATAGAAGGTCCGACCGCTTCCGTCTTCGCGAATTTCCTTGAAATTGACGGATGTGGCGTAGGACTCCAGCAATTCAACCTGTGTGACATCAATGCCTTCTCCCCGGGCATAATGGTAGACGTATTTGCCAAACTCATCATTGCCAAGACGGCTGATCCAGCCGGTTCTGAGCCCCAATCTGGCGCAGCCGATCGCCAGATTCAGTTCCGCCCCTCCCACCTTGCGCTCGAATTCGTTGACATGACGCAACGGTCCCTTGCTGCGGGGATTCATGGTTACCATTCCGTCACCTATCGTAATGACATCCAAATCCTTCTTCAAGGCAATCTCTCTTTTCTGTAGGTATAGTCACCGTTGCTATTTAACCGCTCCTTGGGTTACTCCCTGAATGATGAACCGCTGCACGAATAGATAAATGATAAGCACCGGCATTATGGTCAGCAGGATGCCGGGCAGGAACTTGGAATAATCCGTGGAGTAGATATCTTTGAACACCTGAATGGCAAGCGGCAGGGTCAGATAGGCCTTGCCCGCATTCTGCAGCACGATCAACGGCAGCAGGAAGTCGTTCCAGATCCACAGGACATGCAGAATGCCAATGGTCACCGACGTTGGCAGCACGATCGGAAGGACGATTTTGAAGAAGGTCTGCCTGCCGTTGCAGCCGTCGATAAGCGAAGCTTGCTCCAGCTCCAGCGGAACGCTTTTGATAAAGCCATGATAAATAAACACGGCCAGCGGCGTGCCGAACCCGATGTACATAAAGATCAGCGTTGGATGCGGCGCTCCGCTAATCCAGCCCAGCATCTTCCCGTACACGCTGACGAGCGGGATCATGATCGCCTGAAAGGGAATGATCATGGACGACACCATCAACAAAAACATGCCGTTGTTGAACCTGGTGCGGTTGCGCACAAAATAATGGGCCGTCATAGACGAGAACAGTAAAATGATGAGCACGCTGGTCAACGTAATGAACACTGTATTTAATAAACTGCCGAAGTAATTCATCTGATCGATGGCCAGTTTGAAATTTTCGAAATGGAATGTCGTCGGGAAGCTCATGGGCGATTCGATAATCTCCGCATTGGACTTGAACGCATTCAACAGCAGCAGCGCAAAAGGAAACACAAACAGAAGAAAGGCCAGCAGTACGATCACATATACCGGGAGCTTCCGAATCCATAACGTGATAGGCACTAGTGTTCGACCTCCATTTTCTTGCTGAAATACACCTGCGTAATCGTAATAATCGCGACGATCAGGAACAGGACGAACGCCTCTGCCTGGCCCAGCCCGTAGTTATAGCTGCGGAACGCCTTGTCAAACACATGCATCGAGGTCATGACCGTGCTTCCGTAAGGTCCGCCTTCGGTTAACGCAAAGTTGAGATCGTAGACCATAAAGCTGCGCTGCAGCGACAAGAAGATCGTCACGATAAAGGAAGGTACCATCAGCGGCAGAATCATGCGCAGCAATTGCTTCCACTTTCCAGCCCCATCGATGGTCGCCGCTTCCATAATATCTTTAGGCACATTCATTAATCCGGCAATGAAGATGACCATCATGTAACCCGCATAGTGCCATACCGTAACCACTACAAGAGCCCAGAAAGCCAATTTCTCATTGCCAAGCCAGGATTTGCTGAACAGCTCCCAGCCGAATTGATCGCCAATCTTCACGAAGAAATTGTGAAAAATAAACTGCCATAAGAAACCGAGCACCAGCCCGCCGATCAAGCTCGGAGCAAAAAAGGAGGCCCGAAGAAAATTTTGCCGCTTCATCCATGTGACCAACAAATAGGAGAGCATAAATCCGATTCCATTAATAAGGAGAACCGATACCACTACATATCTAAGGGTTAGCGCCATGGACTTCCAGAAGGCTTCGTCGCGAAATACATCCAGGTAATTAGCCATACCGACGAAGGGCATCTCCGACGCAATGCCGTCCCACTTGAAGAACGTGAGATAAATCCCGTATACAAAAGGAACAATCATAACAGCCGCAAATATACTAATCGCCGGGCCGGTATAAAAGAGTTGCCTCCCCGTGTTTCTGAACAAATTCTTCTTCGCATTCAACACGATCACTCCAGTTCTTTCTGATCGTTCAAGTAAAAACGGCTTTGCCGACCTTTAGTAAGGCGACAAACGTTTTGTATCGCGCTATCAGATGAGTATAAAGGAGGTCTGCATCTTATACTTTCTGATAGTTAATAAAGAATGTGGCGGAGGTGACTCCGCCTCCGCCACATTCTTTGGTCCGGCGTTACTCCTTGCCCTTCCAGAACGCCTCGATTTCTTTAGCCAGGCCTGCGCGATCCGTGCTGTCCGCCAGATACTTTTGCATCGAAGCCCCGATAACCTTCGAGTGATCGCCCGGCACATAGTTGGCTCCGAACGATACTGTCAAGCCGCTGTCCATATAAGACTTGATCGACTTCCCAAGCGAGTCGGACGGCTCAAGCGGGTTATTCGAAGTGGCGGGGATAATCCCCATCTTGTTCACCAGGAAATCCTGTCCGGTCTCATTGTAGACAAACCACTCCAGGAATTGCTTGGCAGCCGCTTGCTGCTCCGGCGTGCTCTCGCTCTTGTCGATGAAGATTTGCTTGGTTGCGCCTACGGCGATAGCTCCTGCGGATTTAGCATTGATTGCATTGTCGATGGGAACAGGCAGGAACGCATATTCCCCATCGGGATTGACTTCGAGAAGCTGGCTGATCATCCAGTTTCCGTTGAATGTGAACGCCGAGGTGCCGTTCGCTACAGCGGCAGCGATATTTTCAGCCGTGACCGAGAGCGGATCCTTTTTGCCCGAGTTGTAAGCCTTCATCAGATCGAAGGTATCCATCAAACCGTTGAAGCTTGCGTTGTCTGCGAGATTCGCTTCCCCTGCCTTCAGAGAGGCGAGGAATGCAGCTACGTCTCCGCCCTCTTGCGCGGCATAGGATAACGGAAGGAAGTGGTTCCCTAACGACCATGGCATGCCGCCGACCAGAATAGGCGAGATTCCCGACTTTTCGATCGTTTGGAACAGCGACTCCAGATCGGCTAAGGTTTTGACCGATGCCGGATCGAAAGCTCCTCCGATCGCTTTCTCTACGACGGCTTTATTGTAAACGAGACCGTATCCTTCCACCGCGAACGGGAATGCAAGGGTAGCGCCGTCAAGCTCGTTAGGCGCGGCCAAATCCTTCACCCATTTTTCTCCCGATAGATCCAACGCCTTATCCTTGAATTTTGCGATGTCTCCGGCATCCAGCATATTCAGAGTAGCGGGCGTTCCGGACGAATACAGGACGGAAGCTCTCTCGAACGGAGATTGTCCGCTTGGCACGGTCAGAATATTCACCTTGATATTAGAGTTTTCATTCATGAAGGCCTGTGCGGCATTCTCAAGAGCTTCGTGAATCTGGCCTTTGGAATTAAGCATAACGATTTCGACGGCTTTGCCGGCGTTTTCTGTATTGTTGCCATTGCTGGCCGGTTGACCGCTTTCCTTGTTGTTGCCGTTCCCGCAAGCCGTAACCACGGCAACGACCAAAGCCACAATTAGCAATTTCCATGATTTCATGTTGATTATGCCTCCCTTAAGTAGATAAAGCAGCAAGTGTTTACAATCAATTCCTAGTCTGTCCCCCTTGTTTTCCGCTTATGAAGAAACGCTTTAATTCTATAAAACCAGCTTCATAAACCGATTTACTAAATCGGTTTATCCATATCATAGTGGATGTCTTCCCTTTTGACAAGCCTCTTTTTGCTTCTATATCGAACACCACCGGGAAGCCCTTGCGAGACCGCTCTGTCGCGGCTTCTAATCACGAACATCGTTAACCGTCAGCACCTCGTAAATGTTCAACTGCTGGTGGTAGCCCGTTTGCTCCGTCTCCAGCACCCGCTGCCCGTCTTTCCGATACGCGAGATAACGCAGCGGAGCGCCTCCGACAAAATATGGCCTCTAAGCGAAGCACCCCATAGAATGGACAACGGAAAACCCTCTTGGGCGATCCGATGAATTCTAGGGGGTGCTCTATCGCGTTTACAGGTCAAAAGTTTTAAGTATTTGCCTACCCACAAGCCGGATAATATCCAGCGGCACCGTGGACAGCTTGTTGCGCATATAGCGAGACAGCGGCAACTGCACATTGGAAAAGGGCTACAAAATTTCCAGTACGTTACGAATTCGAAACGCCGGCTTATCGATATGAAACTTCTCCACTCCCGTCAATCCCACCAAAAATACCAAATCTCATTATTTTTCAGATAGCTGGCATATTGCCCCACCGAATCAAAGGATTCTAGTACATACTGACAGAACATAAAGTGCTCTTTGGCCAGTTGCAGCGCTTCACCATCCGTTGCGGGAAGCCTGCCCGCTCGAAACACCCATGTATCCTGCGTTACCACAAGAGGCACCGTCTCAAATTCCTCCTGCCAATGCTTAAACAGAGCAGCTTGATAAACCGGAAGCGGACACTCGTTATAACCGCCCATCGGTATGATCAGGGGAGCATGGTATCGTTCTTCCGCCTTCATCGGCATCAGCAGCGCTCCATCTTCCATACGTGCCTCTATCCAATCTATATTGATTTCCGGATAAGTATAGGACCCGTGTGTCAGTTGTTCATCGACCAACTCATTGCCTTCCCATACGCGGGCATAAGCAGCATAAACCTCGTCAAAGCTTTTTCCATCCATCTGTTTAACCTCTATCGGCAATTCACTATAAGTCAAATAGGCACTGACAATACTGCGCAATGCATCAAGCTTAGCCAGACGCTGCACTTGCTCCAGCTGCTTCTCGACAAACGAAGCCAGAGATCCCTCCTCCATCATCTCCAGAATATTATCGCTAGGCAAAATCAACAACTGTCCCGTCCCATCCGGGCCGCCGAGTGGAAATGTCAGTTGCTCTATTTTTGCAGTGGTACATGAATAAGGTTTTAAGAGTGCTAGAATATCTTCCATTGTGGTCTGCTCCTCTCCGGGTTAAAAGTAAAATCCATAATGAAAATCTGTTCTTTTTGCTCCTTTGCAAAGCTGCTTCCCAGCCATCCTTCGCCCAAGCCGCTTCCCAAGCTCTTCAACATAAGCAGGTCAACCAGCTCCGGCTCGCTTAATGTTTTAGGTTGCTCCGTCCCGAGCATTTCTTTTAGGCTTTCCTCATCCATTTCCGAAAGATGAAAATCAAAGAAGTCGTGCAGCAACGTGTAATCCGGGTCTTGTTTACTTTGAATAATATCTTTCAGATGTGCCCGAGCTTTGTTTACCAACTCGTCCAAGTGATCAAGCGCATGAGCAGAACGGGCGACAGCGGCCTTATTTTGCGTAATCTTGTCCGATACATGAAAATAAAACGGGATCTTACTATCAGGCTTAAGATTATCTAGCCAAATATCGTCGCCGGAAGTGTACTCTTAAACCGGGAAATTTCGTGCTTGGAATTTGTTTCGTCATCTCGTTAGCTCCTTTAGCAAGTAATTTGTAATTGTGTGCCCGACTGGTTAAACGTTTCGGGCTGATGCTATCTATCTATTCAGGTTGTTAATCCTTATTGTACCAATAATATCGTGTTGCTCTCCATCTTGTGGGTCGTTTATACAAACCCACTGACTCTCATTTATGTTGAGCTCCTCCATGCAATAGTCCATTGCATCTTCTATTTCTACAAACCAATGATCCGCATAGCAACCTTTATCTTCATGGGAATCAAATAAAAATACATAAACCCCATTCTTAGATTCATAAATCATTACCTTTCTTATCTTCCCGATCGGTTCTGTAAGAAGAGCATACATTCTCATTTCGGTACCCCATTCAAATATTCCTTTATCTTCATCTTAATCATTACACTAAACTGCCAGTTACTTCAACAAACCAAAAAGGAGCTTTGACATGGCAAGCTCCTCAACTAGCTGGTTACCCCATATGAAGGTAGAATAGATTTCTCGTTGGCCCTAATGGAAGCAGGCCCTGCTATTCATCGGATATGCCAAGCGCTTTGTTCCGTTCTTTAAACCTCTCGTTATGCGACGATACATAAGCCATTCTCGGCGCCTCGGGATCCATGTACCGTTTGGCGCTGTTAAGCGCTAAGGCCGCATCCGTGAACGCCCCTGCAATGAGGTTGAGCTTGCTTTCGTAATTGGCGAAGTCGCCGGCCCCGAAGATGCCCGGCAAGTTCGTCTCAAGTTTCGGGCTGACGAAGATGTTCCAGTCGTCCATATCCAGCCCCCAATCCTTGATGCCTGTAAAATCGGACTTCAGACCGTGGTTGACGATAACCTCGTCTATTTCTAGCTCGCGCGAGTCCCCTGATTCAATATGGGTAATCGTCACCCGTTCAATCGTCTTTCCATTGCCGCTGTACAACTGTGTGACTTCATATGGCGTAAGCACATCGGCAGAAGACTCCTTCATTCGAACTATGTTTTTCTCATGTCCGCCGAAGCGGTCGCGCCTATGCACGACTGTGACCTGATCAGCGATGGGAACCAGCTCGTTCGCCCAATCGACAGCGGAGTTTCCCCCACCCGAAATAAGTACTCGTTTCCCCCTAAAAGGCTCCAGTTCCTGCACCGTATAGTGCAGATTGGACACCTCATAGCGCTCAGCCCCTTCCAGCTCCAGCTTTGCCATTCGCAGAATGCCGCGGCCGATCGCCAGAATGACCGTGCGTGTCCAGTGCTTCTCCCCCGTTGCCGCCTCCAGAATGTACGTCGAATCCGCTTGTTTCTCCAATCCGATAATGTGCTGGCCGAATACAATTGTCGGGTCGAACGTCTTCGCCTGCTCCGACAATTGGGCGATTAACTTCTCGCATAAGATCGGCGCAACCCCTCCAACATCCCAAATCATTTTCTCGGGATAAATAAGCATCCGCCCGCCCAACTCGTCTTTGGCTTCTATCAGCTTAGTCTTTAAATCGCGCATTCCACTATAGAAAGCAGTATACATTCCCGCAGGACCACCGCCGATAATCGTCACATCGTATAATTCAAGCTGTTCAGTCAATCGATGTCCTCCTCCAGCCGGCCCATGTAACGTCCACGCTGTGATAATCATTATCAACATAATTGTAGCTTCGGCAACGTGACGATAACAATGGACAAAATCGACGGTTATTTTTATACAAAATGGAGGATGCAGACCTTTCAATCGCAAGCAAAACCAAATCAAGCTAACAATCGCAGAATATCATCGATTTTTTTGCCGTTGGAAATAACTCCGTTATTCATCCAGGTTAGAAAATCAACCTCGTAAACGCGGTTGTTTCGTACAGCGGGCAGATCGCGCCACTCTGGCTGCTCCAGCAGTTCCCTCTCCTTTCCTTCTGCCTGGCTATGCCACTTATCGAAAGTAATGAACAGATGATCCGCGGTTAACGTACACAGGTCCTCTATAGAGAGATTGAACATGCCCGGCCTATTCGCTTTTGAAGCTACCCCTACTGCGGAGTGGGAGCGCAAACCAACATCGCCGTAGAGAACAGCCGAAACAAAGCCTTGCCCTTCTTCCGTATATTGGATGATGTGGTCCGCCGAGATACGCAAGAAAGCGACCGTTTCACCTTTCATGACCCGACTCAGCTTATGACTTGCGCTCCGTGCTTTGAAATCATACTTTGCGATAGCGTTGTCCGCCAACTCCGTCCGACCGAAATAATCGGCGACAGTACGCAGCAGCGTACGCCAATTATGGGTCTGCTCACGCAGGATGCACGTGTTGGATATCCGTCGGCACTGAGAATATTGCTGTTGCTCGTAACGATCCGTAAGCAATATCAAATCCGGCTTATACCCGGAAAGCGCGTCAAAATTGCCGCCGTTCTCGTCGAACGTCGGAATATGGTTTAAGCCTAGATAGTCCTGTTTTCCCCATTTCGCATGCCAATACTGGACGATAGGCTGCATATCCAGCGCGACTATGAAATCCTCCAAATACGGCGCAACTACTCTAAGCTGTCCCTTCCGGCTGCGACGGTATTGTCCGGGCGAGATGCCTACCGTCTGCTTGAAGCGACGATTGAAATAATACTCATTATTGAAACCTGCATTCAGCGCAATATCGAGCAGCTTGTCATCGGCGTTTGCCAGCCACTTCTTGGCTTGATTAATCCGTACTTCATTCAAGTACTGGAGCGGTACTTGACCCGTAGCCTCTTTGAACAGACGGGTATACTTCCAGCGATCAATGCCTGCGAAGGAGGCCAGTTCCTCCAAGGTCAGAAGCTCACGGTAATACTGATGAATATGCCGTATGCTAAGCTCTACCCCATCCCGCTCGATATCCGTTCCCTTATCCTCAGCTGCAGGTGCATTTTGGCGAAATAGAAAGAGCAGCAGCTCTTGAAATCTCACAAATCGTTGGAACAGCTCCAGCTCGCCGCTCGCCCCGCGGAGCCCATATATCTCATCAAGCAGCTCCATCGTCTTCGCGAAGGGTACGCAGGCAAGCTCTTGCTTATCCGGCAGTAAGCTTGAAGCTGCATTATAACCGCTCGTTACGAAGCATACTCGGTAATAACTGCCGCTCATAACCTCTTGATCAACACAAAAAGATCTTCCAGACCTCTGCAAATAGCATTTTCCTTGTCCCGTCCCGCTCATGATAACGAGCAGTTCAAAGCTTTCCTTATCGCTCCCATCGCTACCGTCCAATTCACTCATTTCCGCTTGCTCGCCCGCAACGATTAAGCGGATCGATCGCAGCGCATATTGGACTAAAGGAGCATTCCCCGCTTGTTTGCGCTGTTCAATATCCATCGTTACTATCAACCGCCCTCTAATTGATATTCATTCTCAATGAATACAGTATAAATCAACACAAGCCGCCCATCAACCTTCGTTGATAAGCGGCTCTTTCCCAATTATGGCGATTAGTTCCGCCAATGAACTTATTCTTATTTCCTGTTAAGAAACCAGCAATCGTAGTAAATCATCCATCTTCAACCCGTTGGCCGTAATGGCTCCCGTCTGCCAATACGATCTCTCTACGGGATATACATGGCCGTTCTTAAATGCAGGAACGGTCTTCCATAACGGATCCGCCTTCATTTCCTCAAACGCTTTCGCGTTGCTCTCTTCCTCCCACGTCCCGTTGGACGGAAGCAAAATAATATGGTCCGCGTCAAGCTCCGGAATGACCTCCTTCGACAAGACGATATTGCCCTCCGTCATCGCCTCGGCGAACCCCGGTGCTTTCAGCCCAAGATCTTCATACAAGATTTGTCCGACAAACGTGTTATGAATGCCGAAAATATTAACCGATTTGTCTACGACGTTCATCCGCAGAACAACAAGCTTCTCATCGCCGATCGCCGCGTTCAGCTTTGCCTTCATATCGACAATACGGGCTTCGTAATCGGCAAGAACCTGCTCCGCCTTGTCGCTGAGACCAAGCAAATCGGCGATTAAGATCAATGTTTTGCGTGAATCCGCAAGTACGTCGTTCGGCAAACGGAACGTCGGCGCAACCTTGGAATAGATCTCGTATTTTTCTGCATCGACCTCTCCGGCGCCGATGATCAAGTCCGGCTCGGACACAAGCAACGCTTCGATACTGCCGGTCACGTCGAACAACGGCACTTCCAGCTTCAAATAATCCTGCTTGCCCCACATCGGGTTATAATATTGCACAATAGGCGTTACCCCGAGCGCAACCAAATAATCTTCGCGATAAAGAGCCGAGATTCGCTTCGGATTCGCCGGAATCTCTACCTCTCCGAAGCCATCGGTTACGATGCGCGTTTCCTTCTGAGACGGAGCTTGGCCTGGCGCTGCCGTTGCCTGTGCAGGGCCGTCGACAGTCGCCGTGGCCACAGCTTGACCGCCTGTCGAGCCGCAACCCGTCACCGTAATCATTGCTGCCGTTATAAGCGATATCCATCCTGTTTTCATAACTCCCGATCTTGCCATGATTAAATTCACTCCCAAAAGTTTTATGTTTTGTAGCAAAACAATTCGTTTATTTATAATGATAATCATTATCATTTTGCTTTAGTAGATTGTACCCAAATTGGATTGCATGCTCAATACACATTCTCTACGACCGTCTTTATACAAACTCGTCGCTTTCATGCTAGCACGCAGAATCGGTTCACCCCCCTTAGAATGTCTTTATAACAAGAAAAAGCCGCAAGTATTATCTTGCGACCGAAAATGTACGTTAAGTTAATTACTTATCTCCTCGAATACCCTTGTAGACAGATTCGCACAGCTCCGTTGTAAACCTGCCTCGAAACCGAGAGTCCTTCCAGATGAAGCCGGACGGCTAAGTATCTTTCATAGAGGCGCTCTGGTGTTTCTATCATGGCTTTGTTTAACCGTTCTATCTTCGCTTGCGTACGTTTGGTGCTGTTCATGTTCATCGCCACCTTGGGTTGAAGAATACGATTTATTACCCAGGTTGGCCACGAGTTTGACACGGGTA
>PJTO01000141.1_pt1 | contig 84244 bp, 77 predicted proteins | sample 1512101 | NCBI WGS metagenome assembly PJTO01 (sample SAMN08177690, study PRJNA422409) | Soil metagenome, whole genome shotgun sequencing project.
TTTAGAAATAGCTAACTGATAATTTTTTTTGAAATATTCATTAATTCCATCGGAATGAATGAAATAAATTTCCATATCGGAAAGCCCCAGGGATTTACCCTCATAAATTCCTTTTCTATTAATCTCAGAACATAGACCGTAATTTCCAATTCTATTATAGCATACACCTATGGAGTGAAGAGTGTTTAAATAGGCGGAAGTGTTTTCTACTTTAAAATAAGTTAAGCAATCATTAAATAACGCGAGAGCTTCATCGTAAAAACCAAGATAGTATTTAATTTGGGCCATATGATATTTTACTTTATTAATCAGGTATTTGTCATTTGACCTAGAAATGTAGTTATTAGCTCTAATATAGTTTTGAAAGGCATTCTCATAATCTTTACGTCCATAATATACAATTCCTTTTGAAAGATATGAAGAACCAAGTAGCGTATTATCTCCTGCCTTTTTAGCAGTGTAAATCATGCTGTCTGCATAAATTATGCGCATTTTATCAGGTGAATGATGAAGATAGTTTTGATAAGCAAAAATTATCTCTTTCCAGTTTTTCTCGTTTTTGGCTTTTTTTAGATAGGTTAGCAGATATACGGATGCTTTTGAACTGTCTTTTCGATGATTGTATAATTGATCATCAAGGTAAGTGTAACTTTTATTTTTTAATGAATCAGAAGCTTTAAATTCTTTTTTCTGTGCAAATCCGAAATCAAAAGAAAAAGCGCAAAGCAGCATTACAAATAATAAATTTTGTTTCATAGGGGCAATGTTTTTTAGATATTTCTTTGTGATATTATAAATCCTGAAAAAAAAGTTGCCGCTACAGGATTATCTTGCTAAAGCCAACTGTAAAAATAGGTTAAATTATTGAATGTTAAGGAATTGTTATGTTAAAATGAAGTATGGATTTCCATGAAATCCATACTATAAATTCATGGAAATCCACACATAATGGCTTGCGGAACGATTTTTAACGAAATAGTTTTGTTTCGAATTCAACGGCAAAATGTTTAGCAGAGTGCTGAATTAAAGTTCTGCCAATCCGGATGAAATGGACTGGGAAATTCCCGTTCACCATCAAACTATTATCAAATGAAAAGTTTATTATTAATGAGCATGACTGCAATTTTATTATTATCATGTTCGGCTGACCAAGATTATAATTCAGAAATTGAGAGCACTTCTACTCCGCAGACAAATGAAAAAGCAATTTATGCCTTAAACTCATTGAATCCTTTTGAAGAAACAGGTATTAATTTTTTCAATGATTTTGATTTTTATGTTTCTAAAAATGGATATCCGACTTCTAATGAACAGCTAATTAATCAAGTCCTTTTTTTGATTGATAAGAGAGCTAATAACAAACAAAGTGGTAAAAGTATCATTACTATAACACCAGAATTGATTCTCTTAATTTTAGCAAACCCTGAAGAAAAGCTTGTGGAAATTATTGATAATTCCGATTTGAGTATTGCAGTTAAAGTAAATCTGAATTCATTTATTGCAGATCTAATCAGCAAGCAGCAGGATGATTATGATGAGGTTTACGACCACATTGTTACATATGAATCAGCTATTGTAGTAGATTCACTTTTGGAAGAAGATGAAAAAGATACAATTTTGAAAGTTTCTTCCATTTCAAGATATTCCTTATATGCTGAGGCTAGAAAACGAGATCCGGATTGGCAAACTTCAGTAACAAATAGACCATCAGGCGAGTTCCTAAAAAAGAACCAAATGACATTTATTAATCTGGCAGTTCTTCTAAATGTGCTCAAATAATACTTAGGTTGATTTATAAAATCCTATCAAAATGAAACTGCGAAGCATTTTATTCACGCTTTTGATTTTAATAAATGTAATAAGTCTCTATTTCATCTTAGGTCTATTTTTCTATGATGGAATAGAGGACTTAAACTATAATGTCCAAAATTTACGAAATACTAGTAGAACTTCAAGATACGTGCTTTATATCACAACTCTCTCAAATCTGTATTTCTTCTTTTTTTTAATTATAAGAAGAAAATTTAAAGACTGACTAATTCAAATAAGTTCCTTAAAAATAGGGTTATGCTAAAGAATTTAATTAATATAAAAATAGAAGATGGTCCAATTGACGGATTCGATATTCATCTTATTAAAAAGTATGAACAGGGTCAAACTAAGGAAGATTCTTTTCTGTCTGAAAATCTAGCAATTTTACTTATTAGATCTGGCAGTTTCATACTGAAAATTGAGGATATTATACAAGATTTGTCGTCGCGAGATCTTATTATAATTCCTAAAGATACAGACTGTAATATTCTTGAGATCCGTGATAAATCGCAAATTTACCTTGTTACATTCTCATCTGATTTTGCCATTAGAAATTGTCTAAAGAAAGAGCTAGTTGATTCTTTCTATTTTTTTATCAGAAAAGAACCGTTGAAAGCTTCACTAGATGAAAATGAATATTCAGTCTTATCGCTTATATACAGGCTCATTTATTATGTAAATCTAGAAGCAAAGAGAGAAGCGTATGAAAGTGAACTTCTTCGAATAAGTTTGAATCTATTCCTTTATGAGCTTAAAATAATATATGCAAAGTATGCGTCAAATGTTCTACCAAACTTCACTAGAAAAGAAAATATAGTTATGCAGTTTCTAACTATTTTGTCGATTCACTATAAAAAGCAGCATCAAGTTCAGTTTTATGCGGGTGCTCTATTTATGACCTCAATATATCTAAATAGAGTGGTTAAAGAAATAACTGGAAAAGGCGCTAAAGTACTAATTATAGAAGCACTTATCAGCGAGTCGAAAATTCTATTGGAAGACGTTCAGATAAGTTTCTCCGAAATAGCGGAAGAAATGGAATTTGCAAGCGTATCAGTTTTTGGAATATTTTTTAAAAAATATACTTCATTATCGCCGTCGGAATACAGAGCCAATTTTATTGAGAAATTCAAAAGCGGTTAGTTAATGCACTTTTCAAAAAAAGCTATACTATGATGAATAATATATATCCATTAGAATGGTTTGATTCTTTGATACTGCAGACATTTGATCCATTAAGCACAAATATTGATAGTCTGACTGATAACGATATTGAAGTTATTTCTGAAAATATTTCCAAAGAATCCATTAAAATTCAAGTGCATCTTAAAAACGAAGTTTTTTCATTAAAAAAGAAAAGACATATTCGTGTCACAGTCAGGCAGTATCATTCAACACTGATTTTTCTGCTCGACAGCATTATAGAGAATAGAACAGAGAGAGTCCTTCAATCTGAAAAAATAAGACGCCTTGCTGATCTTCTAATTACAAATCTGGATTATCTCATTTCCTTCATTGAGGATAGGTTTTCGTACTATCTAAGTCTCGACGAGAGAGTGCCAATTACCTATCTAATGGTATGCAGAAAAGAACTTGCGTTAAAGCTTCAGAGAATCAACAAAAGAAATTTAATCGCAGAGCCTGATAAATTGACTATTAAAAGAGTAGTTAAAATAATTCAGAATGCAATAGAGGCTGACAACGGTAAGAAACTTACATACAGGCGCATTCTTTACTTTAGAGAACTTTCAAAGCTTCTTGAGGAGCATTCGGGTGATATGGAAAATCCTTCGATTTTCACCCCGCTGGATGAACTGCTGATTGACCATAATTTTAATTCGGTACAATATATTTCAATTCTGACAGAAAGAATGACTGAACAGATTTATGCCGCTGAAAATCACTCAGCCAAATTGAATATGCTGCTGCTGTTTTACAAAGACTTTAAGCAGCTGCACTCTAATGTGAAAATTACCTTTGATGCCAGCCATCAGAACATTAGGGATGTCTTGGAAAACTGGTTTACATCAGAAATCACTTTTCTTCAAAGTCGTGATGAATTTGAAGAATCAGCAAATTCACTTTCTCGGAGAAATACCAATCCATCCCATCAAATGGTGGAAAATAAAATTCAATGCAGTCTTTCATCTGACCAGATGGGGCTGATTTTAAGAGCGACTGATGAAACGAGAATACTGAAGGCAAAATCAATGAGTCTAATCTTTAAGACGATCGTTCCATATCTCTCAACGCCGTTCAAGAGAAATTTGTCGTACCAGTCGGTGAGGAGCAAGTCATATAATCCGGAAGAAAAAGATAAAGAGTTTGTAATTAAAACATTAGAAAAAATTATTAAGCATATAAAAGAATACTAATTTAATTTATAAGATCATGAAATCACTAATAAGAACACTGCCATTGTTCAGTCTTTTATTTATCTGCTGCCACAACAATAAACTGGATAGCAAAACAGCGGTAAGTATGATTGTAAAAAAATACCAATTTCCTAAAGAAATTGATTTTGAAGTTTTCTGCAATGATCCTGTGCATGCAAAAAGAATGCTGGATTCAGGATTAGAAGAAAAAGGGTTTGTAGAGATAATGAAAGCTAAAGGATTTAAAGATCGAGATAAGCCTTTGATAGAGTTTACGGAATTGTCAAAACCTTTTCTGCTCGAAACGACATTAGAAGATAGAGAATATAAAATCCAGAAAGTCAAAATCGGAATGAAAAGGTTTGATAAAATCATTCAGATAACTTCTGAGACAAACGATAAAAAAATGGCAGTTGCAGAATATATTGTCAAGTACGAAATGAATGAATTTGGAGTGTTATGGCCTGGACTCCCAGAAGAAAAGAAAGAAAAGTCATATTTTATCCTCTCTGACAACGGCTGGAAGATTATTGATAAAAAAGACTCTGAACTGATGATGTTTAGGAAGATTATAGAAAATTAGCAATTGTAAGCTGTAAATAGACCTCCTTTTAAGGAGGTTTTTTTATGGACTCAATTTTTTTTCATTCGGTCAGCCCTTTAGATTACAGAGGGGTACAGGGGTACAACGAGGGTACAGAAAAAGTTGTACTTGTAGAAGTTTTATTTCCGAAGTTACTTTGGACTGTATAATAAACCATAATTGTTCTTCTTGGTTTATTCATAGTGTAAGATGATGTTGAATGATAAATGAAAATGCTATGTTAAATTCTATTACATGGAACAGTTACATTGTAACTGTTATTGCTCTATTAATTTTATGGTATCTGTTCGTTGGATTGCGCTATTATTCTTTTGAAATAAAGGAAATTCTGCAGGGCAAAAAGAAAATTAATTTTCTGCACTTGCGAAAGAAGCCAATCAATGACCCATTCCAATCTTTCGATCAAGAACAAACTAACCACACAAATCTTAATGAGGCATTTGAAGAATCATTTGCGACCCTTGATGAGGTTAAAGAACTGTCAGCACGTTTAACCGCTGCAGTTTCAGAAAGTGCCGAGTTAAAACGATCAAATCTAGAATTTAAGAATTATATCAGATTAATTCTTTCTGATTATCCCTATGTAAAGATTTCATCTTTGCGCAGCAATGTAAACATTTTACTTGCTCTTGATTCTGAAAAATATCCCGAACTGCTTCTTACTTCAAGTGAAGCAGATGAATTATGGGAAGACAATATTTAAAAAACAGCAGAGGAACTTTCCCCGTCCGCTCTAGTGCGGTATGGTAAAATGTGACAAGGAGAATAGATGATGAGACGGCGCTGTTCCTCTGCTTTTTGAATTAGTATTAATCTTTAAAATGATGTACGATGGTGAATGATGAAATAAAATTAAAGTGTTTTTTCAAAAGGAGCAAGAACCTGCTAAGCTTAATTTTTCTGCTTTTTATTATTAAGGGAAATGCATATGCCCAGGATGGAGTGGCAGGAATAAATGAAGCGAACCAAAAGGTGAGGAGTTATTTTGATGCGGGTACAGAACTCATGTATGCAGTCGGCGCAATACTAGGTCTAATAGGCGCCGTAAAAGTTTACCAGAAATGGAATGCAGGAGATCCTGACACAGGCAAGGTTGCTGCAGCGTGGTTTGGGAGCTGCGTATTTCTTGTGGTAGTGGCCACAGTTATCAAATCTTTCTTTGGTGTATAAGCATTCTCAAAGATGAGCAGTGTTTATCAGATCAACAAAGGAATCAATCAGTCAATTGAATTTAAAGGCCTTAAAGCCCAGTACATAAGGTATCTGGGAGGAGGTGTTGTCGGACTGATGATCGTTTTTGCAGTGCTCTTTATAATCGGCATTCCTTCACTTCTCTGCGTGGTTTTAATCGGTGCAGCAGGAACAGTCATGGTGATTAAGATTTATAAGATGAGCCGGAAGTATGGAGAGCATGGTATGATGAAAGCTTTAGCGTCCAGACAAATTCCGAAATGTGTAAAAGTGCGCAGCAGGTCAATTTTTATAAGGTGATAGTCTCAGAACGTTAAACTGATATTAGGTTATGAAAGTCTTAAATCTTTACGCGGGAATAGGAGGTAACAGAAAAAACTGGACAGATGTATCGGTTACGGCTGTAGAACTCGATCCAAAGCTTGCTGCTGTTTATGCTGAGAATTTTCCAGAGGATTTTGTTGTGATTGGAGATGCGCATCAGTATCTGCTAGATCATTATAAAGAGTTTGATTATATCTGGTCTTCGCCGCCGTGCCAGTCCCATTCCTCGTTCAGACAGAATATCTGTGTGAGATTCCGAGGCACTCCAGCAGTTTTTCCTGATATGAGGCTCTATCAGGAAGTATTATTTCTGAGACATAACGCTGAATGTTTGTGGACTGTAGAAAATATTAAGCCTTATTACAAACCGCTGATCGAGCCTGACGGTGTACTGCAGAGGCATTTATTCTGGTCAAACTTTGAGATTTCTCAGACTGATCTGTGCAGTGCGATAAAAATTAGGCATGCCCAGATTCCTGATCTTGAACAGGCTTTAGGCTTCAGTTTAAAGGAGTGTAATATTCCAAACAAGAGGCAGGTGCTTCGTAACTGCGTGGATCCTAATCTAGGAGGGCATATTTTCAATGCAGCAAGAAGCCTCTGGCAAAAAAAAGCAAAAATTAGTAAAACGAGGAAAAATGGAAAGGGAATTGGATGATGTTTTGCCGATTATGGATGTGCAGTATGACTGCATTCTGTCCAAGCAGGGGGATATTACAGTGGTTTTTAAGGCAGATCTTCCTGAGATTTTTACATTGTCGGATCAGGAGTACGAGGCATTCCACCAGTCATGGATAAAGGCGGTGAAGGTGCTGCCCAAGTTTACAGTTTTTCATAAACAGGACTGGTTTTTAGAAAGCGGTTATAAGGCGGATTTTCAAAATGAAGACAGCAGTTTTTTAACGAGAAGCAGCGAACGATTTTTTAATGAGAGACCATTTCTTGATCATTCCTGCTATATTATGATTACCAAAAAACCAGCAGGAAGGAAAAACTCCAGTTCCTTATTTTCTAGTCTTTTGAGAAATAAAATAGTCCCTGAAGAAAATTTAAAAATGCAGATTCTTCAAGATTTTATTGATAGTACGGGGCAGTTTAAAAGGATTATGGAGGACAGCGGATTTATCCAGCTGACAAGACTGAGAAATAATGAACTTAAGAGTCAGAGCAGAAAAGTAGGGATTATTGAAAAGTACTGTTTTTTATCTGAAAAAGAAAATTCTTTTGTTTACAGCGATCTTAAATTTTCAGACGTTATGCAGATCGGCGATAAGCACAGCCAGCTCTTCACGCTGGGAGATGCAGCTGACCTGCCGTCTCTCTGCGGTTCTAGGATCAATTTTGACAGGTATTCAACTGATAAGACAAAATTCAGCGTAGGTTTTGCATCGACTTTGGGACAGCTTCTTTCCTGCAACCACATATACAACCAGTACATTTTCATAGAAGACGCGCAGAAGACTATTCAGAAACTGGAGAGCAAAAGATTGAGACTCCAATCGCTGTCCGCCTACAGCAGGGAGAATATGATTGCGAGAGATGCAACCAACGACTTTTTAAATGAGGCCATTTCGCAGCAGCGTCTGCCAGTTAAAGCACATTTTAATGTTCTGGCTTGGACTTCTGAAAAAGAGGAGTTAAAAGATATAAAAAACAAAGTGTCATCATCTCTCGCGCAGATGGATGCGGCGGCTAAGCAGGAAACTGTCGGTGCCCCCCAGATATACTGGGCTGGGATTCCCGGCAATGCGGCTGACTTTCCGATGAATGATGCCTTTGACACTTTTACGGAGCAGGCTGTCTGTTTTTTAAATATGGAAACAGGCTACAGATCGTCTTTAAGTCCCTTCGGAATCCGTTTGGGAGACCGTCTGACTGGAAATCCTGTTCATGTCGATATCAGCGATGAACCTGTCAAAAAGGGAATCTGCACTAACCGCAATAAGTTTATACTCGGCCCTTCAGGAAGCGGGAAATCTTTTTTTACCAATCATATGGTAAGAAGCTATTATGAGCAGGGAACACATATTGTGCTGGTAGATGTCGGGCACAGCTATAAAGGATTATGTGATATGGTAAACGGCTATTATTTCACTTATGACGAAAAAAATCCGATCCGTTTTAATCCTTTTTATATTTCAGATGGAGACAGTCTGGACACCGAAAAAAAGGAGAGCATTAAAACACTGCTTTTAGCATTGTGGAAGAAAGATGACGAAACCTTCAACAGAAGCGAGTACGTTGCACTTTCTAATGCTTTACAGCTGTACTATGAAAACCTTGAAAAGGATAAGACTATCTTTCCGTGTTTCAATACATTCTATGATTTCCTGAAGGGAGAATTTGTATCAATACTGCAGGGAGATAAGGTAAAAGAGAAGGATTTTGATGTTAATAATTTTCTGTACGTGCTTCGCCCATATTACAGAAATGGTGAGTTTGACTATCTGCTGAATGCAACAGAAAATCTGGATCTTCTCAAAGAGCGCTTTATTGTATTTGAGCTTGATAATATCAAAGATCATCCTATACTGTTTCCAGTAGTGACTATAATAATTATGGAGGTTTTTATCAGCAAGATGAGAAAGCTCAAAGGCATCCGTAAGATGATCCTGATTGAAGAAGCATGGAAAGCCATTGCAAGGGAAGGAATGGCGGAATATCTGCGGTATTTATTCAAAACCGTGCGTAAGTTCTTTGGAGAGGCAATAGTGGTGACCCAGGAGGTGGAAGATATCATTTCATCTCCTGTTGTAAAGCAGGCCATAATCAACAACAGCGACTGCAAAATACTGCTGGACCAGAGCAAGTACCAGAATAAATTCGATCAGATTCAGGAACTTTTAGGACTGACCGAAAAAGAAAAAGCCCTGGTTCTTTCAGTCAATAAGGCTAATGACCCGGACAAAAAGTACAAAGAAGTTTTCATTTCGCTCGGCGGAATGCTTTCAAAGGTGTACAGGACAGAAGTGTCTTTGGAAGAATACCTCGCATATACTACCGAGGAAAGCGAGAAAGTAAGAATGAATGCTTATGCAGCCAAGTTTGGCGGGGACATCAAAAAAGGCATTGCTGCAATGGCGCAGGAAATAAGAAACGGAACTTAAAAATAGTGGAAAATGAAAATGAAAATTAAAGTGATCTCATGTCTTATGTGTTTTCTGTTAGTCAGTGCATCTGCAAGACCAGCAGAAAAGACAGCTGCTCTGCCGATACTTGAGATAGTCAAAGCAGTAACAAAAAAAGTAATTAAGGCTATCGATCTTGGCATCCAGAGGCTGCAGAACAAAACTATCTGGCTTCAGAATGCGCAGAAGCAGATTGAAAATACTTTGTCCAAATTAAAGCTTAATGAGATTTCTGACTGGACAAAAAAACAGCATGATCTCTATAAAGACTATTATGAGGAGCTGCAGAAAGTAAAATCTATTATTACCTATTATCAGAGAATCAAGGAAATTTCGACAAAACAGACCCGTCTGATTGAAGAATACGAAAGGGCATGGAGCCTTTTTAAAAGGGATGAGAGTTTCAAAGCCTCGGAATTGGAATATATGGAAAAGGTATATGACGGCATACTGGGAGAAAGCATGAAAAACATTGATCAGATTTTTTTAATAATTGACTCCTTTACCACACAGATGAGTGATCTGAAGAGACTCGAAATTATAAATAAAGCAGCAGATCAGATTGATTTAAATTACAATGATCTCAGGCTTTTCAATCAGCAGAATGTGCTGCTCAGCCTTCAGAGAGCAAAAACTGATGCCGATGTAAATAAAGTGAAACAATTTTACGGAATTCCGTAAACAGCATTGAAAAAGATGAAAAAGACAGTATTATTACTTGTGATGGTAGGGTTATTTAACGGCAGTCTGTATGCACAGCAGGCAAAACAGAAAAGAATGCTCCTTCTTCAGATTGCAGCTTTACGGACTTATGCGGATTACGCGGCAAAAGGTTATAAGGCTGTTAAAAGCGGTCTGAACTTTATATCAGATGCAAAGAAAGGTGAAGTGAACCTTCACAGTGACTATTTTACTTCGCTGATATCAGTTAATCCAAACGTTAAGAATTATGCGAGAGTTGCAGAAATAATTGCTTTGCATGTTCAAATTGCGAAAAAATATAATAGGACTATTGAAGGCATCCGACAGGATGATCTGTTTCATGGAAGGGAACTGGATTATATTGAGCGGACATTCAAACGTCTGCTTGACAGCTGCGGTGAAAGCCTTGATACCCTGTTTTTAATTACGACAAGCACAAAGCTTGAAATGAAAGATGACGAGCGTATTGAGCGAATCGATCAGATTTATGAGCAGGCAAGTCAAGATTACGCCTTCTGCGAGAAATTCAGCGGGGAAATCAAAATGCTTTCATTATCAAAAGCCAAAGAAAAAAATGATGTAAAACAGGCTGGGAAATTACTTGGCTTATAAATAAACGAATCATGAAAAAGATGTTTTTGATTTTAGCACTGCTGCTTCTGCTCTTTAATCCAATTGAGATAAAGGCACAGTCTGCAGAAATCCAGCAGCTCATTTTAAATATCGAAAAACTTTCGCAGTTCAAAAAAATATTGAGTGATATGAAGAAAGGTTATGATATACTTAGCGGCGGATATAAGGCCGTAAAAGATATGTCGGAAGGAAATTTTTCACTTCACAAGACTTTTCTCGATGCACTGATGCAGGTAAGTCCAGTTGTTAAAAATTACAAGAGGGTGGGAGATATAGTGGACTATCAGTTTACGCTGATTAAGGAAAGCAGGAAAGGTATTGACCAAATCATTAAAAATGACAGGTTCAGCCAGCAGGAAATACAATATTTTGAAAAAGTATATTCGAATTTAAGCAAGGAAAGTCTGCGAAATATCGATGAACTGACATCAATAGTAACAGCTGATAAGCTCAGAATGACAGATGATGAAAGATTGGATGCAATTGATAAAATATATGAAGATATGCAGCAAAAAGTGCTGTTTCTCCGTGATTTTAACGGATCAGCATCTGTGCTGGCACTGCAGCGTTCCAAGGAATTTAATGATGTGAACGCAGTTCGAAACAGTTACCAGCTTAAAAATTAAATCAATTGACATGATAAAAATTTTTAAAACAGCTTTTTTACTTTTCACAATTCCCGCGGCGGTTTCCGCTCAGGGACTTGGAGACGACATCGGCAGCCTTCATAGCGTTCTCGAACAGCTTTATGATGAAATGATGCCGCTCTGCAGCAATCTTATGGGCGTAGGGCAGGGGCTGGCTGGATTTGGGACACTATTCTACATTGCTTCAAGGGTCTGGCGCCATATTGCCAATGCTGAGCCAATTGATTTTTATCCGCTTTTCCGGCCGTTTGTAATTGGTTTCTGCATTATGATTTTCCCTTCAGTACTTGCAATCATTAACGGGATCATGAAGCCTACCGTTGCAGCGACGGCTTCTATGGTTCAGGGCTCCAATAAAGCAATTGAAGTCCTTTTAAGAGAAAAGGAGAAAGCAGTCAAAGAAAGCGCGCCTTGGAAAATGTATGTTGGCGTGCTGGGCAGCGGTGATCGTGACAGATGGTATAAATACACCCATGACGGTGCCGACCCTTCTGATGAGGGGCTCATGGAAGGAATTGGAAATGATGTAAAGTTTGCGATGGAAAAAGCCTCATACAGTTTCAGGAATTCGGTCAAGGAATGGGTAAGCGAGGTACTGCGTATTCTCTTCGAGGCCTCTTCATTGTGCATAGATACCCTGCGGACTTTTCAGCTGGTGGTTCTCTCGATCTTAGGCCCTCTGGTGTTTGGAATAGCGGTATTTGACGGATTCCAGCATACACTCACAGTCTGGCTTGCCAGGTACATAAATATTTATCTCTGGCTTCCGGTTGCCAACATTTTTGGAAGCATCATCGGTAAAGTGCAGGAACAGATGCTGAGGCTTGACATTTCGCAGATTAACACATCTGGAGATACTTTCTTCAGCCGGACCGACATAGGATACTTGATTTTTATGATCATAGGCATTGTCGGATACTTCACTGTTCCCTCTGTTGCCAATTACATTGTGCATGCATCAGGCGGAAGTGCCTTAGGGCAGAAAGTAACTAGTTTATTTGGTTCTTCAAGTTCTTCAGTAGTGGGAGGTGCTGCAACTGGAGCGGGAATGGTAATGGACTCGATGGGCAATGCGGCAGGGAAAATGAGCCAGAGCCTGTCTTCTTCATCTGCATCTTCTCCTTATTTTGAGGAAAAAGGAAATTACATGAGTGACAAGCTGAAAGGAAATTCTAAAAATTAAAAGCAGGGGTTATGTTTAGCAAGATGAAAAATATAGATACAGCTTTCCGTCATGTCAGGGGATTTACTATGCTGGTTGTTGCAGGGAGTACGCTCATAACGAGTTATGCGATTTACAAAAGTTTCAGTTCTGTAGCATCGATGCAGGATAAGGTTTATATTCTTGCAAATGGAAAGGCTCTGGAAGCTTACGCATCAGAGCGTAAAGATAATGTTGAAGTTGAGGCAAGGGATCACGTTAGGACATTCCACCAGTTTTTCTTCAGTCTGGATCCTGATGATAAAGTAATTAAAACCAATATAACCAAAGCACTTTATCTGGCTGATAATTCGGTAAAACGCATCTATGACGATTTGAAAGAAAATGGGTACTATTCAGGAATCATTTCAGGCAATATCAGCCAGACTGTTATCATTGACAGCATAAAAATTGATATTGAAGAATATCCGTACCGCTTTAAATGTTTTGCCCAGCAGAACATCGTAAGAACTACAAGTATACTTAACAGAAACCTGATAACAGTAGGAACGCTGCGAAATGTTTCAAGGAGTGATAATAATCCGCACGGTTTTCTTATTGAAAGGTTCAATACACTTGAAAACAAAGATCTGGGAACTGTAAACAGAAAGCCATGAATAGCGTATTGAGAAAACAGAATCAGAATCATAAGGATTGGCGGCTTTATCTAATGGTTAAGCTGTTGTGGGTAAGAAAAATGAATAGACTGACTAAAAACCTTTCTAAATCACAGCTTTGTTTTTTTCTGATCTTTTTCAGTGTATTGGGAACAATTCTTTGTTTTTATACAGCAATTAAAGGTGTTATGGTAGACAGTTCGGAATCGATTCGTATTGATGGAGTATCAGCTATTAAATCTGTTTATAATGACCGGGTGTTCGAATCTTATTTTATGGATACAGCATTTAAAGGAAATATAAAAAAGTCTTATCTCAGCAGGTATGTAGACAGTGTTATTAATACTTCAATTCAGATCAATTTAAATAAGATAGATACTTCGAGAGCTGAAGATTTTTACAGCATTATGGAGTCCACAGAAAATAATACAGCTAACAGCAAAAAATAAAAATATGGAAAATCAAAGACTTTCAGTAAAAGATAGAAAGAATCGAAAAATGTTTCTTGTTCTTCCTTTGCTTATCCTGCCGTTTGTAACGATGCTCTTCTGGGTGCTAGGAGGCGGAAAAGGCGAAGAAACGTTAGTTTCAGAAGACAATAAAGGAGGTTTTAATATGCTGCTTCCAAATCCAAAATTAAAGGAAGACTCCAGTTTAGATAAAATGAGCTACTATGATCAGGCATCAATTGATTCGATAAAGCTTCTGGAACAAAAGAAAAAAGATCCAAATTATTTAAGGGCTACGGCAGATGAAAATAACCTTGAAGCAGAAAATTATATTGATTCAACGGAAATGTTGGGCAATCACAAAAAGGAAGGGTTGAATACAAGTTCTTTTAAGACAGAGAATGACCAGAAGATATATCAGAAGCTGCAGGCTCTGCAGAAAGCAATTGCCGAGCCTCCTAAAATAAATAACCATACTCAGGATATGAGAGAGTTTCAGTACTCAAAGCCTCCATTCGGCGAATCAGAGGAAATGAAAAACTTGGAGCAGCTAATGACTGCCATGAGCGCGCCTTCTGAACCTGATCCCGAGCTGGCACAGTTAGGCGGGATGCTGGAAAATATTTTGGACATACAGCATCCTGAACGTGTTCAGGAAAAACTTAGGCAGAATTCGAAGCTTCACAAAGGAAAAGTTTATTCTGTGACCAGAAATGTTGGAGAAGAAAACCTCACCTCTTTACAGAGAGGGATGCAATCCCATAAAGAAGACAATGGAAATTCTTTTTATCCTCTTGAAGAAGACAATGCAAATGAAGAAATTCAAAATGCAGTTGAAGCTTCTGTACACGAAACACAGACCATTGTAAATGGCTCAATTGTAAAAATCAGACTTGTAAATGATGTTTTTGTAAATGGAGTTTTAATTCCAAGAAACTCTTTTGTTTTTGGAACAGCTTCATTAAAAGGAGAAAGACTTGAGATAAAGATTAATACCATAAAATACCAAAACTCGATTTTTCCGGTTGAACTTTCAGTTTTCGACATCGACGGCATAAAAGGCATTTACATCCCAGGAACTATTAACAGGGATGTTGCAAAAGCTTCTGCTGACAGATCTATGCAGGGTATTGGGCTTTCAGGCGTAAGCGACTCATGGGGGGCGCAGGCAGCTGGAATGGGAGTTGAGGCGGCAAAAACGCTTTTAAGTAAAAAAGTTAAACTTATTAAAGTAGCAGTCAAAGCAGGCTATAAAGTACTGCTTTATGATGAAAAGGAAAAAAATGAAAAATAACGCTAAACTATTCAACATGAAAAAAATACAACTATTAATAAATATCTGCATTTTTCTGATGGCAGTTTCAGGATATAGCCAGTATAATTCAAAATCTGAATATAACAATATACAGCTGGGCTATTCAAAAACCACTAGTATCTTATTTCCTTACGCAGTAAAAAGTCTTGATATCGGCAGTCGTGATGTTCTTGTGCAGAAAGCTAAAGGAGTTGAAAATATATTGCTGCTAAAAGCAGGAAAACAGAATTTTCAGCAGACCAATCTTACGGTAGTTACCTCTGATGGTAAGCTGTACAGTTTCATATTAAACTTTGACGATTTGTGTCCTACTTTAAATATTGATGCTGGACTGCGAAATGCAGATGATAAACAGCTGCTGTTTTCGCTGGAGAATGAAAACCAGAAGGAAATAAAGGATTATGCGATGCTGGCATTATCTAAGAAAATCAGGATAAGCGGACTTAATTCAAGAAGATCAGAAATAGAGATGAAAGTTGATGGTATTTTTATCCATCAGGACATAATGTATTTCAGGGTTTTTTTAGGCAATGATTCTAAAATTAATTACGATGTTGACCAGCTGCGTTTTTTTATCCGTGACCAGAGAAAATCGAAACGTACAGCATCACAGGAAATAGAGATTATACCGCTTTTTTATACTGGTGATTTCAGCCGGATTTCTGATAAATCTGAAATCACTGCTGTATTTGCCCTGCCTAAATTTACAATACCTGAGAAGAAAAAGTTTACCATACAGGTCTTTGAAAAAAACGGAGGCAGGCATCTGGAGCTGGATATAAAAAACAGGAACCTGGTAAATCTTGAGATTCTGGGTAACCTATAAGCAATACTAATTTTAAATGTAAAGATCATGAACGAGAAAAATTTGCAATATCTGAAAGACCAGTTAAAGTATACTGGATTTGGAGAGACTTTTGATGCTGAATTAAGAGAGAATATTCTAAAAGGGGATAAGGATTTTAAAATAATCCATACCGGTATTATGAACAATGGAGTTCCTAACAAGGATACTGTGACTGTTGAATTGAATTTTAAAAAGTCCGATCAGAGTGATATGTGTTTTTTTAATTCCTATAAGGTTAATCTCCAGAAAGAGGAAAATAAGCTGGGATTAGAGCAGACTTTTTATATTAATAATGATAATACCAGCATTACGCTCAAAGAAGCATACAATTTGATGGAGGGAAGATCAGTCAATAAGGATTTAAAAACTAAGGAAGGCGAAACTTATAATTGCTGGATTTCTTTGAACTTTAAGGAGACAGACAACAGCGGCAACTTTAAGCTTAATCAGTATCACCAGAATTATGGTTATGATTTAGAAGCAGCGCTGGAAAAACATTCAATTAAGGAGCTGCTGAAACCACAATATAAAGAAGATTTAATGAATTCCCTTAAAAAGGGAAACCTGCAGTCAGTAACTTTTTTGGTGAGGGGTGAGGAGCGAAAACAGTTTGTGGAAGCTAATCCCCAGTTTAAAACTGTGAAAGTTTATGATTCTTCAATGCAGAGAATCAATGACAGGGAAAGCAAGTCTGAAAAGCAGTCCCAGTCAAAAGAAAAGAGTGAAGCACAGAGCAGCAACGATGAAGAACCTGCCGAGAAAGAGCAGAATAAGAATTCACGTTCAAAGAAAGCAGGCCGATCGGTTTAGAGCAATATCAAACCCAATTCAATATTAGTTATGCCGGATGAAAATAACAGAGTAAAAAATGAGATAAAAATATGGCTTTCCAAGGAGGAAAAATTAAAGTCGATATTTGAAAAAAGCCCGAGCATTGAACGTTCTATACAGATAGAGAAATTGAAGTTCCTAAAATTGCTTCTGTTCAAATATAAGAGGACTAAAGCCTTGGATGAACTTATGACCTTACGCTTGGTGAAGGAAGAATATAGAAATGTGAGTCGAAAAATATATCCCAATATAGTTCACAGATTATTTAATGAAGCCATAATTGTGGCTGGATTTGAAAGAAAAGATAAACCTGGATATTTAAGGGATCAGGAATTGAATAAAAAAACTTTGGAAGACCAGCTTAAAAACAGCGGATTTCATGATGCATTCAGTAAAGTTTTAGAGCTTATGCAGGAGGAAAAGTTAAACTTTTATGTTCCGGTTGCTTATCATATATCAGAAAATGAAACGATGGAACATTCACTATCTTTTGGGAAGGATGATCAGGGGAATTATCAGTTTAAAGGATTCAGTTCAATCCTTAGGGATTTTTCTTCGCCATCAGCCTATAGCTCACACTTTTTTAAAAATGATAAATCTGAGAGTTTTAATTCCGAGGAAGCATACAATATGCTGGCTGGAAGAGCAGTGCTTAAAAATGGAACGTGGAAACAGTTTAATTTTTATGACAAAGATAAACAGGATAACTACCGAATGCATGAATATCCAGAAGCTTACGGGTACAATGTCGACAGTGTCCTAAATAACCTTCCACTCAAAAATGACGACGACTCATTTGAATCCCTTGCAAATTCTTTGAAAAAGGGTGGGAGAGAGGAGGCAGTGCTGCTGATTGAAGGCAGAGAAATAAAAACCTTCATTGAGACTAATCCCCGTTTTAAAACATTGAACTTTTATAATGACAGGATGCAGAAGATAAGTTTGAGGGAATTGGAGAGAGGATGTAAAATTCAACCAGTAAAGAAGCCTGAGATGCGGATTGAAACATCTTCAAGGAAGATGTCACCAAAATTTTGAAATAATAACCTATGGATAATCTTGAGATTTTAACGAGATTTTTTAAGACTATTGAAAATGATTTTAGAATTGGAACGACCCATATAGCAATTTTTGCGGCTTTACTTCAGTTTCGTGCCTCAAAAGATTACATTAATCCAATTTTAGCATACAGTATTGAAATTCAGAATATTGCCAAAGTTGTGTCTCCCAAAACTTATCATAGATGTATGCATGATCTTGATAGGTACGGCTATCTGGTTTATGTACCGACTAAGAATAAAAACAAAAGAAGCAGCATCTATTTTCATTTGGATTAAGTTTTCAAATGATAGTTTTACAATAATAAAATTAAAATATAAAATGGAATGGATGAGCTAGTGACTAAAAATGATTTAAGACAATTTGGGCTTATGTTAACCGATGTTATGCGTACACTTATTACGCAATCTGGTGGGGTTAATAATAGTGAATCGGAATGTCAATGGCTTAAGACCAAAAGTGTGCGCAAAATGCTGGATATTTCAGCCGGTTCAGTGCAGAATCTTAGAACAAGCCAAAAAGTACGTTTTAAGAAAGTGCTTGGCTCGTACTACTACAATAAAGAAGATCTTCAAAAACTATTTGATGATGAAACAAAACAATAGGCTTAAAGAAAAGAAGATTATGGATTACATCTCCTTGTATATAGAAGATCCACAACTGACGGTCTGGCATTTGTCGATATTAATTGCGATATTAGGACTGGGATATAAGCAGGGGCAGAGTAGAAGAATTAAAGTCAGCCGCAGCAAAATTATGGAGCTCTCACATGTCAATACGCTGCCCACTTATCATAAGTATTTTAAACAGCTTCAGGTTTTAGGATACATAAAATACACCCCGTCTTATCACCCGGGTTATAAGAGCGAAGTTAAACTATCTAGAAAGAGGCCGTCTCAACAAATTTGAGACAGCCTCTTTGATTTTAATTAATTTCCTGAAATTTAATTTCAGGAAGTTATATTGTATTTCTTTTTGATTGCCTGGATTTCTTTTTCAAGTCTTCCAAGAACCGCTAAATCCGGTTTTGAAATCTTTGAAGCGGTTTTATTTAGCTTTTTATTCAGAATGGACATTTCACGGCCAATTGTTGCCTGCTCTGTTATGGCATAAGCCTCAGTCTGTTTTACTGACGCATGGCCGAGCAGTTCTTTAACTACGTTAATAGGTACATTGTTGTTGAGAGTTACCGTGCTTCCAAAAGTTCGGCGGGCCATATGCGTGTTGAGCGTAAAAGGAAAGCCGCATAAGACTGCAACTTCTTTCAGATACTCGTTCATTTTCTGATTTGAAGAAACAGGCAGTACCGTACCGCGCTGAATACAGAGAGGATGGTCTTTATACTTTTCAATTATTTTTAACGCCTGAGGAAGAAGAGGCACATTAAATGAAGAATTGGTTTTTTGTCTTTCAGACATTATCCATAGATTGCCGTCAATTCCTTTCTTTATATCAGTTCTTTTTAATTGATAAGCGTCAATGTATGCTAATCCTGTGTAACATTGGAATACAAATACATCCCTCACGACATTAAGCCTGTCAGTTGTGAAATAATGCCTTTCAAGTTCGTATAATTCCTGTGTCGTCAGTGGTTTTTTTACCAGTTTTGTTTTACGTCCCTTAAAGTTCTTAAATGGGTCTTTAATGATTAATTCCTTATCGATGGCACGGATTACAATCTTTTTGAAATTTGCAATATATTTAAGGGCTGTGTTGTTGCTGCAGTCGCGTACAGTTCTAAGATAAAATTCAAAATCCTTTACAAACTCCAGATTCAGATCTGAAAATTCAAGATCATCCTTTTTAAGCTTTAATTGTATAAACGCTGTCAAATGGTTTTTAGTAATGGTAAACCGGTCAAGGGTGCCTTTTGCATAGCCTTTTCCAAGAAGCGCCTCCATTTCATCATTATGCTTCTGGAATTCTTCCAACACTTTAATCTTTGGCGCTGTCCTTCCCAGGACCTCGTCCATAATTTTCTCAGCGGTTATGGTTTTGCCGCTGTACATCATTTCGGTTTTGATTTCATTGATTTTTAAAGTCAGCGAATCCAAAAAGAAGTTCAGCGACTTTGCATCTTCCTTTGAGCCGACTGCTCTTTCGAACCTTTGATCCCATCGTGTATTATCCCATCTTCTCTTGGTTGAACTTTCCTTACGGATACCGTCAACAGTTATTCTGAAATATACAATCCATTCTCTGCTTTCTATTTTGGGTCTTTTTAAAAAGAATCCCAAACCAAAACTGCTTTCCAACATAATCCTACTTTTTAAGTTAATAAATGTAGAATAATATCACTTCCAAATCAAGTCGTTAACCTCGTTAACCCCTATAAAGTAAGGGATTTTTGCTGTTTCTGGTGCACTTTTCTGCGCACTGGAAAGTGCACCGATTCTGCACCTTTAATTTTGTGGGCATTTATAAATATTGAAAACAGCCAATAAAGCAAAAAAGCCAGTAAATCATCGGATTTACTGGCTTTAAGACATTTTTTAAGGCTTTTTGAAAAGAATGAAAACTTTAAGTTTTCCGGCTTTTCGGCCTTTCCGTGGGGAGAGCAGTATTGAAACCTACGAGGATCAATTTAACATATTAAAAATATTATTATGGCTTTGCTTGGAATGATGCATTCTTTTTATTTCATCAATATTTTCGGCGCTGATAGAGCATAATGAATATAACGGTAAGATTTAAGAAGAGATAAAAAAAATGGGAGTTCCAGTTTCCTTTTTAATGATCAGGGAGAATTTCTTTCTTATTAAAAAACTTAGTTTTATTAAGAAACTATTCCTGCTATAATGAAGTTTAAAATAATTACCTTTCAGAATGGAAATATGTTGTTTTGTAAAATAAAATAATAGGTTTGTACCATATTTGTACCACTACGCTGTGAAGTATTGATATACTTGGAATGTTATTTTTGAAGAAGTAAAATAATTACTAGTATTAAATAATTAGTACAAAGTATTAAGATAGAAAACCGAGTCAGAAATGACTCGGTTTTTTTTGGGGGTTATATTTTACGTTTTTTAAACCCGACAGGTTTTAAAAACCTGTCGGGTTTGGATTGCGATTGCGATTTAGTTTATCGCTTTAATTTTCTAAATTTTTGAATCGTTTAGTTTTAAGACGATTAAAGAATAGAAAAAGAGCCTTATTTTTTGAAGTTAAACCCGATAGGTTTCAACACCTGCCGGGTTTACTATGTATTATAAATTAAGAAATTCTTCGAGTGAAGTAAAATTCTCTCTTTCGTTATGAGAAGATTTTAAATTGTCAATATTTTCAAATAATAGAATTACTTTTTCCCGCTTTAGTTTAGTTTGTTTTTCTGAGATACAAGTCAAATAAGAACTCCATGGATACTCTATTGGATGATCACAAAACCCATGGTTCACAGGGTTATAATGAATGTATTTTATAACAGAGCGCAAATAGTTATCATTGTCAATTAATTTTCTTTTAAAAGGCCTTTCGAATAGAGCGCCATGTCTATTGTAACCTTTATTAATTGCTTTTGTGTAAGCATTAAATAAATTTCCAAAAGATTGATATGCGGGAATTATTTTTTTGATTTCAAATTCCTTTTGGCTCTTTAAGATTTCTTCAAAAGTTTTAATTCTCACTAATAAATGGAAGTGATTTTTCAATAAACACCAAGCTAGTGTTTCTGCAATTGGGTCAATATGTTTTGTGTAAAGCATTAGAAAATATTCATGATTTCTATTTTCTTTAAAAAGATTTTCGCCATTTATACCACGATTATAAATATGATAATATTTTCCAGATTCGAGACTTTCAATTTTTTGCATGTTTAACGTCATCAAGAAACCCGACAGGTTTTTAAAACCTGTCGGGTTTAATCTAATGTAAAAGTAGTAAAAAGATTACTTTTTAAATCGCCCCATCTTTTTAAATCTTTCTGAGCAAACTGACAATTGTCATTTCTCATTCAGATTCTTTTTCGTAATATTACTATTGTAAATTTTTTTGAATGAGAAAGATCAAATACAAAAAGGGACGCAAGCTGCAGCATATTACATTAGAGTACACAGGTTCGCATAAAGAGCATGAAACAGAAATGCAGCTTTTCGTATATGATGATGCAGATGTTATTGAGTATGATAAGTTTACGGTTTTAGCTTTGAATTCTTGTTTTGACTACACTAAAAATAATTGGTTAAATGTTCATGGTTTAAATGATATTAACTTACTTAAAACAATTGGCACGCATTTTAAGTTCGATGATTTTCTTTTAGCCGATATTTTAAACACAACCAAAAGAACCAAGTTAGAAGAACAGCAAAACGTTTTATTTTTCAATATAAAATCACTTCTGCCTTCTGAATATTCAGATAATATAAGCGTTGAACAAATTAGTTTTATTCTGAAAGAAGGAATACTAATTTCGTTTCAGGAAAAACGAAGCGATTTCTTTACCCATATTCGTGAGCGCCTTCGCACACATGCAGGAATTGTAAGAACAAAAAAAGTAGATTATCTCTTGTATTTACTTTTAGATGCCGTTATGGAAAACTTCTATATTACACTCGAAGATGAAGAAGATAAAATAGAAGAATTAATCAATTTGACTAAAAAAGATGCAAAGCCCGTTATTTTAGAAAAAATTGAAAATCATCGCGATAATTTAAACTTCTTAAAGCGTTCTATAATTCCACTTAGAGATTCATTGTATTATCTCAAAACGATTAAAGACGATGATGAAAACAACGGCTTAATTCAAAGAGAAACATTTAATTTTTTTATCAGGCTGCATCAAAAGAGTTTAGAACTTTTAGAACAGATAGAATCGGATATGAGTGCATTGGAAAGTGCTTCTAACTTTTACTTTTCGGAACAAAGCCGAAAAATGAATGAAATTATGAAAACACTGACTATAATTTCAGCCATATTTATTCCGCTGACCTTTATTGTTGGAGTGTACGGAATGAACTTTGAAAACATGCCCGAACTTAAAACCCAAAACGGCTATTTTGTGGTCCTGGGCATCATGTTTTTATTGGTAATAGCCCTAATCGTTTATTTCAAAAAACGACGTTGGTTTTAACGTTTGTTGCAAACTGTTGAACGATTTGATTTGTGTAAATTTTTTATTGAGAATAATATAAATAATTATGAGTAAAGCAATATATATAGCCACTAGTGATTACAACAGTGGTAAATCAATTATCACACTCGGTTTAATGAGTATCTTGATTGGTAAAACGGCTAAAGTGGGTTATTTTAGGCCTATAATCGAAGATTTTGTTGATGGTGAGGTTGATAATCATATCGAAACCGTTTTGTCTTATTTTAACCTTGATATTGATTTTGAAGATGCCTATGCAATTACAAAAAGCAAATTGATCAAAAAGAAAAACAAAGGAAAAATAGGCGAGGTTCTGGATCTTATTATTGAAAAATACAAAAAACTAGAAGAACGCTTTGATTTTGTTTTGGTTGAGGGAACGAGTTTTACAGGTGAAGGAACTTCGATCGAATTAGATTTAAATGTTTTAATTGCTAAGAATCTGGGAATTCCAACCATAATTGTAGGTTCAGGAGTTGGTAAAACCTTAGAAGAACTTTTAGACAGTTTGTATTTAGTTTATGATTCTTTCAAAGTAAAAGAAGTAGAAGTCCTGTCGGTTTTTGCAAATAAAGTACAGCCAGAAAATATTGAATTGGTTACAAAAAGTCTGCAGAAGACTTTACCTTCAAATGTTTTAATCAATACAATTCCGCTTATTTCAAGTTTGAATAACCCAACCATGCAGGAAATTGTAAACGAATTGAACGCCAAAGTTTTGTTTGGAGAAAACTATTTGAATAATGAAATAGGACATTACAGTGTTGGGGCAATGCAGCTTCATAATTATCTGGTTCATTTACACGATAATGCTCTCGTGATTACTCCGGGAGACCGTTCTGATATTATTTTAGGAGCTTTACAAGCCAATGAATCGGCTAATTATCCCACTATTTCGGGAATTATCTTAACCGGAAGTATTGTTCCGGAAGAAAGTATTTTAAAACTTATTGAAGGACTTTCTGCAATTGTTCCTATTATTGCCGTTGATGGCGGTACTTATCATATTACAAATAAAATAGGATCAATTAAATCTGAGATTTATGCCAACAACACACATAAAATTGAAACTTCAATAACTACTTTTGAGAAATACGTTAATAACGACGCTTTATCCGAAAGATTAATCACTTTCCAGGCAGAAGGCATGACGCCGAAAATGTTTCAATACAACATGGTTAAAAGGGCTAAACAGCATAGAAAACATATTGTACTGCCAGAAGGAAATGATGACAGAATTATTACGGCTGTATCAAGATTGTTAGATATGGATGTGGTCGATATTTCGATTATTGGAGATAAAAAACAAATTGAAAACAAAGTTGTAGAACTAGGCATCACTTTAGATTTTTCAAAAGTAAACATCATCAACCCAATAGAATCTGAAATGTATGAAGATTATGCTAATACTTATTACGAGCTTAGAAAAGCTAAAAACGTAAGTATTACAATGGCAAGGGATTTAATGGAAGACGTTTCGTATTTTGGAACCATGATGGTGTACAAAGGCCATGCAGACGGAATGGTTTCGGGTGCAGCACATACAACGCAGCATACCATTTTACCGGCATTGCAATTCATTAAAACCAAACCAAATTCATCTGTAGTTTCTTCTGTGTTTTTTATGTGTTTAGAAGACCGTGTTTCTGTTTTTGGAGATTGTGCCATCAATCCAAACCCAACGGCACAACAATTGGCAGAAATAGCAATTTCTTCGGCAGAATCAAGTTTAGCTTTTGGTATTGAACCAAAAATAGCTATGCTTTCATATTCTTCCGGTTCATCTGGAAAAGGAGATGAGGTAGACAAAGTAAGGACAGCTACAGCAATTGTAAAAGAAAAAAGACCAGATTTAAAAATTGAAGGTCCAATACAGTATGATGCAGCAGTTGATTTAAGTGTTGGAAAAAGTAAAATGCCGGATTCAGAAGTGGCAGGACAAGCAAGTGTATTGATTTTTCCTGATTTAAATACCGGAAACAATACCTACAAAGCTGTTCAAAGAGAAACCGGAGCTTTAGCAATTGGACCAATGTTACAAGGACTAAACAAACCTGTAAACGATTTAAGCCGCGGCTGTACGGTTGATGATATTATTAATACAGTCGTAATTACAGCGATTCAGGCACAGGGAATGTAAATAATTGTGAATTGTTAATGGTAAATTATGAATTATACTTTGCCTTAAAATTACTTTTATTTCAATTTGAATTCGTTACATTAAAAATATAAAATAAAAAGTTCTGAGTCTTAAAAAAAAACTCAGCACCTTATAAACTCAGCATCTTAGAACCTTAAAAAAGAAATGAAAATACTAATTATAAACTCAGGAAGTTCTTCAATTAAATATCAATTAATGGTAATGCCGGCAAATGAAGTAATTTGTTCAGGCATGATTGACAGAATTGGTTTAGAAACATCAAATATTACTTTTAAAACAGCTTCAAATTCATTTGAAGAAATACTGCCAGTTCCAACTCACAAAGTAGGATTGCAAAAAGTAGCCGATATGCTTCTGGATCCAGAAACGGGAGTAATTAAAACCACATCAGAAATTGCCGCAGTAGGGCATAGAGTGGTTCATGGAGGAAGTTATTTTTCGAACACAACAGTTATTACCGAAGAAGTAAAAGAAAAAATTAAAGAACTTTCAGAACTGGCTCCGCTTCACAATCCGGCACATTTAGTTGGAATAAACGTTGCCGAAGAAATTTTTGCTTCTGCAAAACAAGTAGCCGTTTTTGATACCGCTTTTCATCAGACAATTCCGGTTGAAGCACATAAATATGCTATTCCTAATTTTCTTTTAACAGAACATAAAGTTCGTGTTTACGGCTTTCACGGAACAAGTCATAAATATGTTTCAGAAAAGGCAATTAATTATTTAGAAAAAGGTTCTAAAATTATTACCATTCATTTAGGAAACGGCTGTAGTATGACAGCTGTAAAAGACGGAAAAAGCATCGATACCACTATGGGGTTTTCGCCAGCAAATGGTTTAGTTATGGGAACCCGTGCAGGCGATATAGATCAGTCGGTTATTTTTTATATGGTTAAAAGCTTAGGTTATACACCAGATGAAGTGAATTCTATTCTGCTAAAACAAAGCGGAATGCTTGGTCTTACCGGATATAGTGATCTTCGTGATATTGAATCTAAAGCATCAGAAGGCGATAAAGACTGCCAGCTGGCATTATTAATGAATGCTTACAGAATTAGAAAAACAATTGGTTCTTATGCCGCAGCTTTAAACGGATTAGATGCCATAGTATTTACAGCTGGTATTGGAGAAAATTCTTCGTTTATGCGTAATTTAATCTGTACAGATATGGATTATTTTGGAATTGAAATTGACAAAGAAAAGAATCAAATTCGTTCTAAAGAAATTAGAGAAATTAATACTCCAAATTCTATTGTAAAAGTTCTGGTTGTGCCAACAGACGAAGAATTTGAAATTGCAAATCAGGTTTATCAGTTATTAGAGAATTAATCTCTTAAAAATAAACTTTAACAATGGCAAAAATCATTGCAGTACTACTGTTTTTTGTATTTCTTTTTCTTTCATTAATCCATGTTTATTGGGCTTCTGGAGGAAAATGGGGAACTAAAGGTGTTTATCCAACACCTGATACACAAACTCCTCCAAAAAATCCAGCAATAGTGCCTACATTGATAGTTGCTGTTGGTTTGTTTTGTTTTGGTATTTTTTATTTAATAAAAGTCAGAATCGTTTCTGCAGTATTGCCGCTTTGGCTGGAAAAATATGGTCTTTGGATTTTAATGACAATATTTACTGTAAGAGCAATCGGAGATTTCAAATATCTTGGGTTTTTCAAAAAAATAAAAAATACCAAATTCGGACAGAATGATTCACATTATTTTGCTCCTTTATGCCTCATAATCGGTATTCTAACTTTGCTGATTGCTGTTACGGGCTAAATCTCATCTTGTTTTTAAAGCTGAAAATTAAATATTTGTGATTATCTTTGGATTTAAATCCGAATATCTTGAAATCGATACTTTTAAAATCAGTTTTCTTCTTTTTCATTGGTTTTCAAATCCAAGCACAAGAATTACTTCCTTTCGTAGAAAATTACAATAAATCAGATTATCAGGGCGACAATCAAATATGGAATGTTGCTCAGGGTAAAGATAAAGCGATGTATTTTGCCAATAATCACTATCTGCTTAGATATGATGGTGTTGTTTGGGAAAAATACTCACTTCCTAATAAAACCATTATTCGTTCGATATTAATTGAAGGTGATCGAATTTACTCCGGATCCTATAAAGAATTTGGGTATTGGTACCGCGAAAACGGAAAAATGCATTATGTTTCGATTACAAAGAACCTGCGTTTGTTTGATGAAAAAGATAATGAAGAAATCTGGAAGATTTTTAGATTCAATGGTTCACTCTATTTTCAGTCTTTTAATGATGTTTTTATTTATAATGGAAAACATATCAAAAAAATCAAGTTTCCATTCTTAATTTCCTATTGTTTTGTTGTAGACAATAATGTTTACGTGGCTTCTGTAGACAAAGGTCTTTTTAAAATGGATGGGTCAAAGATTTCAAATCCAAAAGGATGGGATATTTTAAAAAACACAGTTGTTCATGCAATTGAGAAATACAAAAATCAAACCTACATTTTTACGCAGAAGAAAGGAATCTATGTGGTCGAAAAAAATGCTTTAAAACCGTGGGATAATCCATTAAACGAAACTTTTAAGTCGAATGGAATTAATGTAGCGAAATTTATTAAAAACAATAAACTTGTTGTAGGAACAGGAAATAAAGGTGTTTTTATTTATGATTTCAATACAAATACCTTTAAAAATATTGACCGAAATAATGTTTTGATGAACAATTCTGTTCTAAGCATTGGTTTCGACAAAGAAGAAGATTTATGGCTGGGACTTGATAACGGAATTGCTCATGTCGAAATTAATTCACCTATTTCCTTTTTTTATGACAATTCTGGTATTTTAGGATCTGTATATTCTGTAGCAACAATAGATAAAGGATATTTAATTGCTTCTAATCATGGAATTTTTGAATTCAATTCAGGAAATTTTAAAATGATGCCCGGCACACAAGGTCAGGGCTGGAATATTACTAAAATAGGAGAAAAATATATCATTGGTCATAATGACGGAACTTTTGGTTACGAAAAAGGAGCGCTTACTAAAATAAACAACATTAGCGGCGGGTGGAATTTATCTAAAAGTATGATAAATGAAACTTATTTTCAATCGACTTATAGCGGCGTTTTAGTATATAATGATGTTTCAAACCTTACACAGAGCATAAAAATTAATGATCTTTCAAAGCCTATAAAATATGTAGCTCAAAATAAGAAAAATGAAATTTGGGCAGCCGACAATTACCGAGGTTTATACAGAGTGCTTTTTGATGATAATTTTAAAACCCAAAAAGTCGAAAATATTACACAGCAGAGTAAAATCGCAAATGATTTTGGTGTAAAAATTTTTGAATTTAGAAATGAAATACTTTTTCTAATTAATAATGTTTGGTACACGTTTAATTCTATTTCTAATAAATTAGAAGAAAATGAGTTATTCAATACCAATTTTAAAAACATTACTGATGTTGTAGCGATCGATAAAGATCACTTTATAGTGCTTCAGGAAGGTATTTTGTATCATATTTATTCTCATGACAACAAGTTTGTCTGGAATATGATTCAGGAGAAATATTACAAAGGAAAACTCATTAACGAAAATCTGAGAATTTTTAGAAGCCACAATCATTATTTAATGAATCTTGATGACGGTTTTATTTCACTTCAGCTCGGTTATGAAAATAAACAAAATAAAGGAGTAAAAGTTGAAGCTTATAATGAAAAAGAATTATTGCCAAATGAAGGTAAGATAAAACACAACACAGAACTTCGTGTAAATGTAATCTCCGGAATTTATGGTGCCAGTAAACCCAATTTGTTTTATCAGATTAATAAAGGAAAAAATTATATTCCTATTTCAAATGGTGCAATTGTTTTAAACAACTTAAGCAGCGGATCGCATTCTATTGTGATTTTTAAAAATGACGGGGCTAATTATGATAAAGTTTCCAGTTTTGATTTTAAAGTTGCGCAGCCTTGGTATTTTTCTTTTTGGATGATTTTCCTTTATCTATTAGTAATAGGAGCAGTGTTATTTTTCTATTACAAATGGAATAAACTTCGTTATACTCAAAAATTAAAATTACAAGCTGAAGAATTGAAGCATCAGCGTGAAATTCTTGAAATGGAGCTGAAAAAAGAAAATGAATTAAATATTCAGGAATATGAAAAACATATTCTTGAACTTGAACTGCAAAGTAAATCTTCTGAAGTCGCAGGAAAATCTCTGTCTATTGCAAAACAAAGTGAAATGATCGAGAATATTCAAAATATTCTGGACTCTGAAAAAGATTTCAATAAACTTAAAAGTGAAATCAAAAAAGCAATTAAGATAAATGAAGTAAATAAACACGAATGGGAAATATTTGAAACTAACTTAAATCAAATCCATAATGAGTTTATCATAAATTTATCTAAAAAGTATCCTCAATTAACTCCAAAGGATATTAAACTATGTGTTTATTTAAAAATGAATCTTTCTTCAAAAGAAATTGCACCTATGATGAATATCTCTTTTAGAGGTGTAGAACTGCATAGATACCGCCTTAGAAAGAAGCTAAACCTGACTCAGGACGAAAACCTGTCGAAGTTTTTATTAACTCTGTAAGATTTGGTTTTATTTTTTAAAGATTTTATATTTTTAATCATCAATTTTTACATAATTCTAATACATCATTACTACATCATAACGTTATGTTAATGAATTTTCTTTAACATTTATTGTGTTGATAATCATTGTAATAGCTTTGTTTTTTAACACAATGATGTAGCTGTGTAGTAGTGGTATTTGATGTACTACAACGTTGTAATTGCTTAATTTGGCTCTACTAACTTAAACGATTACAAACTGTATGAAAAATTTTATTTTTAGCTTATTTGTGCTCTTAATGCTTCCAGCATATATGTCTGGGCAGGCACAAGCGATTAAAGGAAAAGTAGTTGACAGCAGCGGAATGGGGATTCCGGGAGCAATCATTGCTTCATCTGACGCTAGAGCAACTGCTGATGCAGATTTCGACGGAAACTTTACAATTAATGCAAAACCAGGAGACATTTTAAAAATCTCTATGTTAGGCTTTGATTCAGTTTCTGTACCGGCAACTGCCGCACCAATGACAATTACTTTAAAAGAAGCAGGTGATACTGCCTTAAAAGAAGTTGTAGTAATTGGATACGGTACAAGAAAAAAGATTGACAATACTTCTGCTGTAAGTTCTCTAAAATCAGAGGAAATTACAAAAATGAAGGTGTCAAATGCAACTCAGGCTATTCAGGGGAAAGCAGCCGGGGTTCAAGTAACTTCTTCTAATACGCCTGGAGGAACACCTTCAGTAATTATCAGGGGGGTTGGTACAGCATTAGGAGGAAGAAACCCTTTATATGTTGTGGATGGAATGCCAACTGACAACATCAATAACATTAACACAAATGATATTACTTCTTATGAAGTTCTAAAAGATGCCTCTGCACTTGCTATTTATGGTACTAGAGGTGCGAATGGTGTGATCATGATTACTACAAAAGCTGGTAAAGGTAAAATGACTATTGATTTTGATAGTTATAGTGGATTTAAATCTGCTTTGAAAAAAGTGAAAATGGCTAATAGTGAGGAGTTTGCTCGTTATAGTAATGCCGCTTTTAACGATCCAGCTAAATTTTCTTTGAATCAGCCAATTAATACAAATTGGTATGATGAAATTACGCGCACAGGAACTTATTCAGAAAACAATCTCGCATTGTCTGGTTCATCAGAAAGTATTAAATACTTTTTAAGTGCAGGAAACTACCAAGAAAAAGGAATTTTGAATGGAACAGATTATTCTCGTACAACTATTAGAAGTAACAACGAGTATAAAATTTCTGAAAGACTTAAATTAAGCCAGAATTTTAGTGTGAGCTCAATAAAAAACACACCAAAACCATTATCTGCATTTACAACAGCTTACAGACAATCGCCAATCGTACCAGTGCGTTATGCTGATGGTAAATATGGTGTTCCTTTTGTAAATAATGGAGTTGCTGCAGAAACAGGTTCTCAATTTAATTCAGTTGGAAATCCAGTAAGTGCTATCGATTATAATAATGAAAAACAGCAAACTGTTATTTTACAAGGAGGTTTAAAATTAGATTTTGATATTACAAAATCATTAAAATTCACTTCCCAATTTAACGGAGAGTTTTATACTTATAAGCAATATAATTATGTTGACAATCTAGCTATTTGGTTAGCTGCAGACCCAAACAGAGTTGTAGATGCATACGATCCAAAAAGTAATATCAATACCTTAACAAGAAATAGAGATCAATATTTCAACTGGAACTTATCTAACTATTTTACTTATAATAAAGTGTTTGCTGAAATTCACGATGTTGAGGTGACTGCGGGTATTGAGGCAAACGTTATTGGTACAAGAGAAAAACTTGGTATTACTAGAAAAAATGTCGAAGCTAATTCTAATTACTGGGCATTAGACGGCGTTCCTTATGCTGCAAATGTTGTTGGTTATACAGATGTAGCATTAAATCAGCAAAAATTATCATCATATTTTGCACGTTTCCAATACAAATTAATGGACAGATATTTGTTTACAGGAACAGTAAGACGCGACGGATCTTCACAGTTTTCTGAAGGTAACCGTTGGGGAACTTTCCCATCATTTGGTGCTGGATGGATTGTAACTAAAGAAAATTTCTTAAGCAATGTAAAAGGTCTTGATTTATTAAAGATTAGAGGTTCTTGGGGTAGATTAGGAAATCAGAAAGTGCCTTTGAACAATCAGACTTTTACTTCAGGGTTAAATTATGGACCAGATTCAGGTTCAGGAATTACTGTTGACTCAGCTGTAGATCCAAACTTATCATGGGAAATTGTTGAAGAACTTTCAGCAGGTTTTGACATTGAAATGTTTAATAACAGATTAAAAGGATCTTTTGATGTTTATGATAAAAACACAACAAATGCCATTTTATATGTTTTACCATATTCAACTTCAGGACTTACTCAAAGAACTGCTACTCACGTAGGAGAGGTTTCAAACAAAGGTTATGAAATTGCTCTTCGTTGGGATGATAAAATCAATGATAATTTAAGTTACTGGGTTGGAGGTAATTTCTCTCACAACAAAAATAAATTAGCTAGTTTGAACAATCCTTCAATTGCTCCAATTGTAGCAGGAAATTTAGGGAACGGTCAGAATACTAAAATACTTGATATTACATCTGTTGGACAGCCAATAGGAAGTTTTTACATGTACGAATATGCAGGAATAGATCCAACAAATGGACAAATGTTATACTACAATGCAAGTGGTAATAAAGTTGCTCAAGGCGCTTTAAATGAAGTTAATGATAAAAAATATGTTGGTTCAGTTTTACCTACAGCAAACTACGGTGTAACATTAGGTTTAACATATAAAGCTATTGATTTTTCTGTTGACGGATATGGTACAGGAGGAGCAAAAGTCTACAATGGTAAAAAAGCACAGCGTTTTTCTGGAGAAAATGTAGAGGCTTCTTTAACTCGTGATTTCTGGACTCCAACAAACACAACGGCTTCAAATCCGGCTCCATTTAACCAAGTTCCTGTTGCTTCAACTTATTACTTAGAATCAGCTGACTTTTTTAGAATTAATAACATTACAGTTGGATACAAACTTCCTTTAAATGAAAATGGATTTATCAACTACTGTAGAATTTATGTAAATGCTGTAAATCCATTTATTACTCAAAAATTCTCAGGGTTTTCACCGGAAGCATTGGGAGACGGAGAATTAGTTACAGGTACTCAGGGAGTTGAGTTAGATGCTTACCCATCATTGAGATCATTTGTTATTGGAGCTAATTTAAAATTTTAATATTATGAAAAGAATATATATATCATTGTTTATACTTGCTGGACTCTTTTCAGGATGTTCAGATGATTTTTTAGATGTTGATCAGACGGATAAAATTCCTGTTGATGTAGAATATCTAAATACTGATAGTAAAGCTGCAGAATTGGTTACCTCTATTTACAACCAGTTTTTATCTTGGGACATGTCATCTTTTGGATGGAATGGGGTAACAAGTATTATTTCTGATGATGCAGATAAAGGTTCTGACCCAGGGGATACTGGTGCAGATAAGGATGTATTGGATGCATTAACTTACAATGCTTCAACTCCATCATTTGAAAGTGTTTGGAAAGCAAATTATGCCGGAATCAATAGATGTAATCAGGCATTAACGTATCTGCCGCAATTAGACAAAGTAACTCCTGCATTGAGAAATAGATTAATTGGCGAAGCAAAATTCATGAGAGCTTTCATGTACTTTACTTTAGTAAAAGGGTATGGTGCAGTCCCAATTGTTGACCGTTTAGCTAATATACCGTTAACACCAGAAGATAAAGAAATGCAGTTAACTCGTAGACCTGTCTCTGATGTTTATGCTTTTATTGAAAAAGATTTAGCAGAAGCTGCTGAGGCGTTACCAGAAAAAAGCACTTATTCAGGAAATGACAAACAAAGAGTTTCAAAAGGTTCGGCTTATGCATTATTAGCAAAAGTAAATTTATACTTGAAAAACTGGCAGGCTGTAATTGATAATTGTGATAAAGTAACAGGCTATTCATTAGTTGCGGATTATTCTTCACAATTTAAATTAGAAGGTGAATTTGGTTCAGAATCAATTTTTGAAATCAACGGTGTTGGTTCACCAACTTCTGATCAAAAATTAGGAATTGGTAACTATACTGTATCTCAGGCACCAAGAGGTGCTGGAGGATGGGGCTGGGGTTTCAACACACCAACTCAAGGCCTTGCTAATGCTTACGAGCCAGGTGATGTTAGAAAAAATGCTACAATTATCTTTAGAGGTTCAGTTTTATATGATGGAAGAGTTGTGGCTTCAACAGTAACAAATCCGATGTACAACTACAAAGCATACTCATCAGATTTTTACAATCTTGAATTTACAGATACAAACCTAAGATATTTAAGATATGCTGAAGTTTTATTAATGAAAGCAGAAGCTCTTAATGAATTGGGGCAGACAAGTGCAGCAGTTCCGTTCTTAAACCAAGTAAGACACAGAGCTAATTTAGGTGATACCCCTGCAGTTTCGCAAGCAGATGTGAGAACCGCAATCTGGAAAGAAAGAAGGGTAGAACTTGCTTTTGAACATGACAGATGGTTTGATCTTGTTAGAACAGGTCAGGCGCAGGCAGCTATGGCGGCAGATGGAAAAACATTTGTGGTTGGAAAACATGAATTATGGCCTATACCAACATTTTTCATTAGAGAATCAGTGGGATATTCAACTCAAAACCCAGGCGGTTATTAATCAAAATCTTAAAAATCACTTCCTTCAGATTTTCTGAAGGAAGTGATTATTTATCAAAAATCTTAAATCTTTATAATGATTAGAATTTCAGTTTTATTTTTAGCTTTTGCTTTTTTTAGTTGTGGATCGAATGATAAGTCGAAAGAAAATGCACAGGAAAATACCTCTGGCGTTACAGCATTAACAGACGAACAGCTTTTAGACGCTGTTCAAAAACAAACTTTTAAATATTTCTGGGATTATGCAGAACCAAATTCTGGATTAGCCAGAGAGCGTTACCATCCAGACGGGAATTATCCTGAAAATGATTCAAATATCGTTACAACAGGAGGTTCAGGTTTTGGATTAATGGCTCTTGTATCAGGAATGTCTCAAGGATATATTACTAAAGAGCAAGGCGTAGAACGTCTTAATAAAATTGCAGATTTTTTAGGCAAAGCAGATCGTTTTCACGGAGCATGGTCACATTGGATTGACGGAAATACAGGAAAAGTAAAACCTTTTGGAACCAAGGATAATGGAGGCGATTTAGTCGAAACCTCATTTTTGGTTGCAGGAATGATTACAGTTCGTGAATATCTTAAAGATGGTTCTGAAAAAGAAAAAGCTGTAGCACAAAAATTTGATGCACTTTGGAAAGGTGTTGACTGGCAATGGTACACAAATAATAAAAATGTTCTATACTGGCACTGGTCTCCGAGTTATGCCTGGGGAATGAATTTTCCTCTTCAAGGATATAACGAATGCCTTATTACTTATGTAATGGCAGCGTCTTCGCCAACTCATGCAATCGATGCGAAAGCATATCACGAAGGATGGGCGAGAAGCGGTGGTATAGTTTCTTCAAAAACAAAATACAATATTCCGCTTATTTTAAAGCACAATGGTGCAGAAGAATTTGGAGGTCCGTTATTCTGGGCACATTATTCTTATGTAGGTTTAGATCCAAATCAGTTAACAGATAAGTATGCAAACTACTGGGATTTAAATGTAAACCAAACCAAAATCAATTATCAGTATTGCGTTCAAAATCCAAATAAAAATGCAGGTTATGGCCCAGATTATTGGGGTTTAACAGCATCATATTCTAGAAATCCTGATGGTTCTATTGGATATAATGCACACATGCCAAGCAACGATCAAGGTGTGATTTCACCTACTGCTGCAATCAGTTCAATAGTGTACACACCAAAAGAATCGATGGCTTTAATCAGAAACTTATATGATAATCATAAAGATGAAACATGGGGAGATGCAGGTTTTTATGATGCACTTAGTTTAGGAAACAAATGGGCAGCAAAACGTTATCTGGCAATTGATCAAGGTCCTGAAGTAGTGATGATTGAAAATTACAGAACAGGTTTATTATGGAAATTATTCATGAATGCACCTGAAGTAAAACAAGGATTAACAAAACTTGGATTCAAATCTGGTAAATACGGAATTTAAGCTTCTATGAAAAATACATTAGCATTTTTATTTCTGTTGCTTTCTATTGTTGTTTTTGGGCAAACCGAAACAACGGGGAAAATCAATACAGTTATAATGTCTAAATATGAGCTTGGTTATGTTTTGCATAAACCGGCAAATACAAAAGAGAAAAAGCCTCTAATAGTTTTTATTTCTGGAGATGGAGAAAAAGGAACAGACCTTGAAAAAGTAAAAGTTCATGGTCCGTTAAAATATTTAAAAACACATCAATTAGACGCCTACGTTCTGGCTCCGCAATGCAAGGAAGATGAGAACTGGGATATAGAATCGATTTATCAGCTGATTTTAAAAATTCAGAAAGAAAACAAAATCGATTCAGACAGAATATATGTTACTGGTTTGAGCTCAGGAGGCTGGGCTTCTTGGAATTTGGCTTTTGCACATTCGGATCTATTTGTAGCAAACGTATCTGTCGCTGGCTTTGTAGATTTAATTCAGTTAGAACACGCTTGTGAAATAGCCAATATTCCTACCAGAATTTTCCACGGATTATTAGATGATGTGGTGAATGTGAATTATGCAATTACGATTTATAAAGAATTAAAAAAGTGTAATGCAAAAGACGTAAAGCTTACCATTTTTGATGATGCAAATCATGACAGCTGGACAAAAGTGTATGATAATCAGGAAATCTACGACTGGATGTTTCAGCAGAAAAAAACAAATACAAACAAATAAATAAAATAGAATGAAAAACAAATTAGTCTTACTTTTTTTAGGATGCGCTGTTTTGGGTTACGCTCAAAAAAAGCCGGCTAAAAATACAGTGAAAATTAAACCAAAGTCTGAATTTGTGGCGGAGTTAATGTCAAAAATGACTTTAGACGAGAAATTGGGTCAGTTAAACCTGCCAACATCTGGTGATATTACCACAGGTCAGGCAAACAGCTCAAATGTGGCAAAAAACATTGCTGAAGGAAAAGTGGGTGGTTTGTTTAATATTAAATCAGTTCAAAAAATTAAAGAAGTACAGAAAATTGCGGTTGAAAAAAGCCGTTTAAAAATTCCGTTGCTTTTTGGTATGGACGTAATTCACGGTTACGAAACAACATTCCCAATTCCGTTAGGATTATCTTGTACCTGGGATATGGGCTTAATTGAAAGAAGTGCGCAGATTGCTGCAAAAGAAGCAAGTGCAGACGGTATCAACTGGACATTTTCTCCAATGGTTGATATTTCTCGTGATCCAAGATGGGGAAGAGTTTCTGAAGGTTCGGGAGAAGATCCATACTTAGGAAGCCAGATTGCAAAAGCGATGGTAAACGGATATCAGCAGCATGATCTTTCAAAAAATAACTCAATTTTAGCTTGTGTTAAGCACTTCGCATTATATGGAGCACCAGAAGGCGGACGTGATTACAACACGGTTGATATGAGCCATATTAGAATGTTTAATGACTATTTTCCTCCTTACAAAGCAGCAGTTGATGCTGGTGTAGGTTCGGTTATGGCTTCTTTCAACGAAGTTGACGGAATTCCAGCAACTGGAAACAAATGGTTAATGACAGATGTTTTAAGAAAACAATGGGGTTTTAAAGGATTTGTAGTAACTGATTTTACAGGAATTCCTGAAATGATCGAACACGGAATGGGGAATCTTCAAGATGTTTCTGCTTTAGCATTAAACGCTGGAGTTGAAATGGATATGGTTGGAGAAGGTTTCTTAGGAACTTTGAAAAAATCTTTAGACGAAGGAAGAGTAAAAATCGAAACAATCGATAATGCTGTAAAACTTATTTTAGAAGCAAAATACGATTTAGGATTATTCCAGGATCCATACAAATATTGTGATGAGAAAAGAGCAAAAACTGAAATCTTCACAACAGACAGCAGAAAAGAAGCACGTGAAATTGCAGCACAATCTTTAGTTTTATTAAAAAACCAAAACCAGCTTTTACCACTTAAAAAATCTGGAACAATTGGTTTAATCGGACCATTGGCAGATGCAAAAGAAAACATGCCAGGGACTTGGAGTGTGGCTACAAAAATGGAAAATGCCGTTTCATTATTGAGAGGTATTAAAGAAGTTGCCGGAGCTGGAACAAAAGTTTTATATGCAAAAGGAAGCAATTTAGATTACGATGAAACTTTTGAAACCAATGCGACAATGTTTGGTAAAACATTACATCGTGATGCTCGTTCGAAAGAAGAATTATTAGCAGAAGCTTTAAAAGTAGCTGAGCAGTCAGATGTAATTGTAGCAGCACTTGGAGAATCTGCAGAGATGAGCGGAGAATCTAGCAGCCGTACAAACTTAGAAATTCCACAAGCGCAAAAAGATTTATTAAACGCTTTATTAAAAACAGGAAAACCAGTTGTTTTAGTTTTATTTGACGGACGTCCGTTAGTAATTACAGACGAAGAGAAAACAGTTCCTGCAATTTTAAATGCTTGGTTCGCAGGTACAGAAGCTGGTTATGCTATTGCTGATGTGTTATTTGGAGATGTTAATCCTTCTGGAAAATTGACTTCAACTTTCCCAAGAAGTGTTGGACAGCTGCCAATTTACTACGCACACAAAAATACTGGAAGACCACTTTCTAATACAGAAGGTAAATTCGAAAAATTCAGATCAAATTATATTGACGAAAGAAATGAGCCTTTATTCCCATTCGGGTTTGGTTTAAGCTATACGACTTTTGATTATTCAAACCTGAAAATTTCTTCTGATAAAATGAATCCATCTGGAAAATTGAAAGTAACTGTTGATGTAACAAACACTGGAAATTTTGACGGAAAAGAAACCGTTCAGTTATACATTAGAGATTTAGTTGGTTCAGTAACAAGACCAGTTAGAGAATTAAAAGGTTTCCAAAAAATAGCACTTAAAAAAGGTGAAAAACAAACCGTAAGTTTTGATATTACTGTTGAAGATTTAAAATTTTATAACTCTGATTTGCAATTTGCAGCAGAGCCTGGACAGTTTGATATTTTCGTTGGAGGAAATTCAAATGCCGATAAGAAAGTTAGTTTTGAGTTAACTAAATAGTTGGTTTATTGATTAGTTAAAAGCCCTTCGTTTGGAGGGCTTTTTTTTAAACTGAAGAGCCATTTTTGTAATTTTTTAACTACGTTATAATGAATACTCTAAAAATATTTAGTGCAATATGTCTTATCGCTTTTTCATATTGCAATGCCCAAAAAAATGCGATAGTTGCTCATCGCGGCGCCTGGAAAAAAAATAATCTGCCCGAAAATTCAATTGCATCATTACGACATGCAATTGATTTAAAATTACCGGGTTCAGAGTTTGATGTCTGGAGAACGGCTGATGATTCACTTGTAATCAATCATGATCCGCATTACAATAAACTGCTTATTGAAGAAACAAATTATGCCGATTTGATAAAATTTAAACTTTCAAACGGAGAAAAACTTCCAACACTTCATGAATACATTTCAGAAGGAATGCGAAATAATAAACATACACTTTTGGTCTGTGAAATTAAACCTTCAGAAATTAGTAAAGAAAGAGGACAAAAAACGGGTGTAGCAGCAGTCGAAACCATTAAAAAATTAAAAGCCGATAAAAACACCTGCTACATCAGTTTTGATTATGATATTCTAAAAAAAATCAGAGAAATTGATTCTAAAACTTCTCTGCAGTATTTAGAAGGAAATAAATCTCCAAAAGAAATAAAAGCAGATAAAATTAACGGCGTTGATTATCATTATTCTGTTTTTCAAAAACATCCTGAATGGATACAGGAAGCAAAGGATAACAAAATTATTCTAAATGCCTGGACTGTTAACGATGCTAAAGATATGGATTGGATTATTGAGCACAAATTCAATTACATTACAACCAACGAGCCAGAACTTTTAAGCGAAAGATTAAAAGCAAAAAAGTAAGCTTTCAAACTTTACAAACAATCAACCATGAAAAATATATATAAACAACTTGTACTGCCTGTTTTATGCGGTTTGATATTTTTTAGTCAAAACCTTTCGGCACAAAATTCGGGTAAAACGGAATGGTTTGATCCATCAAAACCCGCAACTACTTATTGTAATCCAATTAACATTGGTTATAATTTTACGACACACAATCATAACGGAATTCCAGAATCACGCCGTTCCAGCGCCGATCCTGTAATTATTACTTATAAAGGCGAATATTATTTATTTGCTACCAATCAGGCAGGATTTTTTTGGAGTAAAGATATGTCAGACTGGAATTTTGTTTACGGAAGTTTTCAAAGACAGCCTGGCGACGATGACCAATGCGCACCAGCGGCCTGGGTAGTAAATGACACATTGTTTTATGTAGGTTCAACCTGGAAAAGAGATCATCCAATCTGGAAAACTGCCGACCCAAAATCTGGTAGATGGACACGTCACGTAGATAAGGCAATGCTGCCAACCTGGGATCCTGCTATTTTTCAGGATGATGATAAAAAAGTCTACATGTATTATGGTTCAAGCGGAAAATTGCCTTTAGTGGGCGTTGAAGTAGATTATAACACATGGCTTCCAAAAGGAAATCAGGCAGATTATGCAACATTATACAAAGCAACAGAAGTTGAAGATATTCAAAAACCATACGGACAAATTAAAGAAGTTGCTATTTTAGAACCTTCTCAACACGGATGGGAACGTTTTGGACCAAACAATGATATGGAACCTGCACCTTGGGGGAATTTTATCGAAGGAGCGTGGATGACCAAACACAGCGGAAAATATTACATGCAGTACGGTGCACCGGCAACAGAATTTAAAGGTTATGCAAATGGAGTTCATGTTGGAGATAATCCGCTTGGACCATTTACCTATCAAAAACACAATCCGATGTCTTATAAACCAGGCGGATTTGTAATTGGAGCAGGGCACGGAAATACTTTTGCTGATAATTACGGAAATTACTGGAATACAGGAACCTGTAAAATTTCAATCAAAGATCGTTTTGAACGTCGTATAGATATGTTTCCGGCAGGATTTGATAAAGATGATGTAATGTATTCTATCACTGCTTATGGAGATTTCCCTATTGTATTGCCAACAAGCCAGCGTGATCAAACCAAAGGAGCTTCATCTGGCTGGATGCTGCTTTCATATAAAAAGCCTGTAACCGTTTCCTCTTCTGAAGAATGTATGGAAGTTGAAACGCACAGAATGGATAACGGAGGGAAAAAAGTATATGAGAAATTCTGTTACGGGCCAGAAAACCTTACAGATGAAAATATTCAAACCTATTGGTCTGCTAAAACAAGTAATGCTGGAGAATGGCTGCAAATGGATTTAGGAAGACCGATGGAAATAAATGCGCTGCAGATTAATTATGCCGATCATAAAGCCACTCAGTTTAATAAAGCAATGGATATTTATTATCAGTATAAAATTTTCATGTCTGATGACGCTCAAAACTGGACTTTGGTTGTAGATAAATCTAAAAATGATAAAGATGCACCTCATGACTATGTAGAACTTACAAAATCATTTAAAGCGCGTTATATTAAGATGGAAAACATTCATAATGCATCTGGATTATTTGCGATTTCTGATTTCAGGGTTTTTGGAAACGGATTAACAGCAAAACCAAAAGCTGTTGCTTCTTTTAAAGTAGACAGAAATAAAGCAGATTCCAGAAATGCCATGATTTCATGGAAAAAGCAATATGATGCCGTTGGATATAATATTTATTACGGAATTGAACCAGATAAATTATACAACAGTATTATGGTTTACGGCGACAATTCTTATGACTTTAGAGGTTTAGATAAAGGAACAAAATACTATTTTACAATTGAGCCTTTTAATGAAAACGGAATAGGAACGAAAAATAAAATTATCGAAGTAAAATAGCTTTATTTTATTAAAAACATAAAAACTCTAATTATAAACTAACAGGTTTGTAATTAGGTTTTTTTTTTGAGAAAGGATATGGAAAAACTCTGACAATTTTATAGAATTTTTGTTTCTTTGTGGAATAAGCCAAGAAATTGGAAGAAACCCAAAATGCTAAAAAACTATGAAAAAAACAATTCTTTTAACTGCGTTAGTTTTAAACGGATTGACATTATTTGCGCAGTCAAATGATGAAAAAAACATCAAATTATTTTATAAAAAAGCTTTAACAGAAGCGAAGTGTTATTCTTGGTTAGAATATCTTTCTAACGATATTGGAAGTCGTTTGTCTGGATCAAAAGGTGCTGCAGAAGCAGTAGAATACACTAAAAGACAATTAGAAAGCATAGGTCTTGATAAAGTATATTTACAAGAAGTTATGGTTCCTCACTGGGTACGCGGTGAAAAAGAAACTGCTTATATCTTAGACGGAAAAGTAAAAACTAATGTACCAATCTGTGCTTTAGGAGGGTCTGTTGCAACTCCAAAAACAGGACTTACAGCAGAGATAATCGAAGTACAGGGGATTAAAGAATTAGCTGAACTTGGTGCTGATAAAGTAAAAGGGAAAATTGTGTTTTATAACAGACCAATGAATCCTGAAAACATTGAAACTTTTACATCATACGGTGCATGTGTAGACCAAAGATATGCCGGTGCAAAAGAAGCGGCAAAACTTGGAGCAGTAGGAACAATTGTTCGTTCTATGAATTTGCGTTTAGATGATTTCCCACATACAGGAGCACAAAGCTATGGTGATTTACCAAAAGAACAATATATTCCAACTGCTGCAATTAGTACAAACGGAGCTGAATTGTTAAGTAAAACTTTGAAAGCAAATCCAGCTTTAAAATTTTATTTCAAACAATCTTGCGAAACGCTGCCGGATGTATTGTCACATAACGTTGTTGGAGAATTAACAGGAACTGTAAGTCCTGAAAACATTATGGTTGTGGGCGGTCACTTAGATTCTTGGGATTTAGCTGATGGTTCTCATGATGATGGAGCAGGAGTAGTGCAGAGTATGGAAGCAGTTCGTATTCTTAAAAACCTAAACTACAAACCAAAGAATACAATTCGTGTAGTATTGTTTATGAATGAAGAAAACGGCGGAAAAGGCGGTGCTAAATACGAAGAAATTTCAAAGCAAAATAAAGAGAATCACATTTTTGCATTAGAAAGCGATTCAGGCGGATTTTCTCCAAGAGGATTTTCTATTGAAGCTGACGATGTTAATTTGAAAAAAATACAAGGATTTAAAGACTTTTTTGAGCCTTATTTAGTACACAGTTTTACAATTGGGCACGCAGGTTCAGATATCAGTCATTTAACGTCTAAAGCGATCGTTAAAGCAGGTTTAAAACCAGATTCACAACGTTACTTTGATTACCACCATGCAGCAAACGATAAATTTGATGCTATTAACAAAAGAGAATTAGAATTAGGTGCAGCAACAATGACGTCATTATTATATTTAATTGACCAAACCGGAATTGTTATTCCTGCAGCAAACTAAAATTTTAAAAATAGATTATAAAGAAAAAGCCGTGAGTATAGCTCACGGCTTTTTTTATTTCATAAAACTCAATTAATTTTCATCACCACCAGATAATACAAAAATGTAATAGGAATATTAGAAAGAAGAATTAGAATTTTAAATCCAATATCTTTTCGATATTCCGGTAAATGAATAAATCTTTCGGTTAAATGAAAAAGCATAATCGCATTAAGTACTATTCCAGATAACGCAAACGGCCATGCAATTACTAAAATATTAGAACTTTCATTTGAAATAATATAAAGCATAAACAAAAGTGTGCTGATAATAAAAGTTCCAACAGCCAGTTCTGTAGATTGTTTTTCTTCAAAGTGTTTATTGTGTATTGTTTTCATGATCTTAAATATTAAAAGTTTGTTGAATAGATTGTATAGGCATTGAAAGCATTTTTGAAAAATCCAGATAATGAAATGAATGTGCTTGTTTCCCTCTTTTATACTGCTCAACGAAATACTTTATCTGTTTGGGATAAAAAAGAGTTCCGGATAAAATAACCATATACAAATACAAACTTCTTTTTCCATTTCCGAAAAGATAATACTGCATGCCGATTTCTTCATAAACAGAAATTCCACTATTCGTAAGAACATGTATAATATCGTGATCTTCCAATTTCTCCTGAATATCAAAATGATTTTTATGTAGAAAATTTCCTAAACCATATCCTAAGCTATCTTTAGGAAAATTAAACAGCTGTTTTTTATCAATATTCCAAGGCTCGTTTTTCTTAAAATATTTTTGATACGGCTTTTTAGTGCATTCGTATAATTTTTCAATTAAATAATCTCTCATAGTTGTGCTGTTTAAAAGTTCTTTGAAATTCAAAGTAAATAGTTAAAATAAAAAGCTAATCGGGTTTAGAATTAGCTTTTAACTTATTTCTTAATAATTGTCTATTACAGTTTTTAATAAATTTGAATCGGCTAGGTCGGAGGGAGCGACAACTTTTTCTTCAAGAGGAATATCATTGCCATAACGCTCTTTAAGAATTTTTTTGACTCTCGGGTCTTCTAAATTGAAATCTTTCAATTCTCTTAGTTTTGATAGTTCAATACCTGCCGCATTTTTATAAATTTTCCAAACCAATTCAGAACAATAAATTCTATTATCAGTCCATTCAAAATAAGCATCATATTCTTTTCCATCAAACTGCTGGCCGTAATTTTCCATCTTTTGAAGTACTTCCGGAGTCAAAACAGCTTCAGCATTTTTTAATCTCTTTACGACATATTTATTGTTTTTACCGTGCTGGATCCATTCGTCAAAAGGAGTAAGTTTTACAGGCTGCACAGCTTCAAAAACAAACCATTTACCGTTGAGGTTAAAAATAATACCGCAATGCGAGAATTTAGAATTAGTAGCAATTCGAACGGCTTCGCATTGAGGAGACTGTGAAGTTTGAAAGATAATATCGCCGCTTTTAATTTTATCAGATTGAATATTTTCAGTTTTCTTTTTTGAAAATGGATTGTTTGGGAAAACTTTCACTGCGACAAATAATGCCAAACTAAAGCTTAGCACAAATGTGATAATCAGGAAAATGTATTTTTGCTTTTTCATATTTCAAATAAATATTAAAGTACTTTGAGTTGCAAAGTAAATAATAAAAAAAATAGTTACCAAATTAATGATAACTATTTTTAATATATTTTCTAACTGAGATTAGATTCTAAAGATTCCTCCAACAGCAATAATTCGTTGAAAATAAGTAAAATGCTGAGAAGCTTTATCTTCATTACTTGTTGTAGTTTTAATATCCTGCATGTTGATATATCCTCCTTTTAATTCTCCCTGAACATAGAAATGTTTGAAAAAAGTAATATTTAGACCCGCTTTTGCAGAAACACCGTATCCGGAAACATGAAAATCATCATGACGTTCTTTACCTAAAAGAGTAGTATTTGTTTTTGGATATAAAATACCCGCTCCTAATCCTTCAGTTAAGTTAATCTGAACTTTATCAATATTTGGCAGCCCAAACCATTTAGAAACATCATCAAATCTGGCAACCTCAGTATTAATGTAGTTTAAACCATCTGTATGTTCGTACATTAAAAAAGCAGGACCGTTTGGATTAGTTACACCTTTGTCATAACCACCTTCTATGGCTCCATTTAAAGACATATCTACAGGTCTGTTATTGTATTCACCGTTGTAAATTGAGCCGGGATCATCTGCAGGTAAATTAATATTTCCATTAACATTTGCAATTTGATTCTGTGCCATTACATACTTCATGTGGTCAACACCAATTGTTACACTGTAATGATCACTAAAGAAATAACCAAGTCTTAAATTGGTTTGAGGAATAGTCATATTTGCAGGATTAATATAATCTACATGCCATCCTTTTGGTTTGTCATGAGCAGACATATTTTCAACTGTAAAGTTGTAATCCTTACCACGAAAGTTTACATCAGATTTTGAGTAACTTTCTCTGTTTCCGCCCCACATAACAAAGAATTTTCCTTTGTTGTGAGCAGCGTATTTTTGTACTGGAATTTCTTCCTGAGCAAATGTGTTTAAAGAAACACAAGCCAGTAAGAAAAATAAAATTTTTGTTTTCAAAGAACTTAAGTATTATAAATTAAAAGGCATTTACAGTTTTTCTAATAGCCACTAATTTGTTCATTAAACCTTCAAAATAGTCTAAATGAAGCATATTAGCACCATCACTTTTTGCATTTGCAGGGTCAAAGTGTGTTTCGATAAAAATACCGTCAACACCTACAGCGATACCCGCTTTTGCTACTGTTTCGATCATATCAGGTCTTCCGCCTGTAACACCAGCAGTCTGGTTTGGCTGCTGTAAAGAGTGTGTAACATCTAAAACCGTAGATGCATATTGCTGCATAGTAGGAATTCCTCTAAAATCAACAATCATATCCTGGTATCCAAACATAGTACCTCTGTCTGTAACCATAACGTTTTCGTTATTACAGTCTAAAACCTTTTGTACAGCATGTTTCATACTTTCCGGACTCATAAATTGTCCTTTTTTAAGGTTTACTGTTTTTCCTGTATTAGCGGCAGCAACAACTAAATCTGTCTGCCGAACTAAAAACGCAGGAATTTGTAAAACATCAACGTACTGTGCAGCCATATCGGCATCTTCATTTGTATGGATATCGGTAACAGTTGGAACGTGAAAAGTTTCTGAAACTTTTCTTAATATTTTTAAAGCTTTTTCATCTCCAATTCCAGAAAAACTATCAATTCTTGAACGGTTTGCTTTTTTAAAAGATCCTTTAAATACATAAGGGATTTGTAAGTTGTCGGTAATACCAACTAATTTTTCAGCAATTCTAAGAGCCATTTCTTCTCCTTCAATAGCGCAAGGTCCCGCCAATAAAAAGAAATTTCCGCTTTCAGTATGCTTGATTTGTGGAATATGTTGTAAGTTCATAAAATTATTTTTTTGCAATGCAAAGGTAGTCATGATTTATGAATAGCAGATGAAGATTTAAGATTATTTTAAGAACACGAATAGCTGACAGAGACCTTAGCAGCAGTAACGAATTTCTAAAATTTCTTAATAATGATTAAATGCTTTTTCCGGTGCAATATTAAAGTTTGAAAAGAAACTAATAAATGATATTTATCATGTTCTGCAGTTTTACAGTTTACTGCTTTTTTTAACTTAGATTATACTGTGTTTCTTTTTGCTCTCCATCTTTTAATCAAAAATTGAATTACAATAATTATGATCAGAATAAAAATAAAAAAGAAGCAAGCCGCCGCCATTGCTACAAGCGGCATACCGCATCTTACAGGATTCGGCTCATATTGTTTTGCAAGATTGTAATCTGCAATATTAAAAGCCAAAAAAGAAAATATAATCTGAAGAAGAAAATTTATCCATGAAATAGGACTAAATTTTAAAGATGATGATTTATAGATTGAATAACTTCCTAATAGTAATTGTGATAAAACTGGAAAAATAATAAGCAGTAAAGGCAGTATGTTAAGCATTTTTATTTCAGATTAACTATAGTTTATTCTTGTAAATTTTACTCCTTTTTTAAAGTCAATCCCATCGGAACCATTAAAATTCCTTTTTCATAAATATTTAAATACAGCGTTACAGGTTTTTTCTGTCCTTCCCATGTTAATTCATATACATTTAAAAATCCGGCGCCCATATCGCTTCTTTTAGTTGGAAAAGGGCAACAGGTTTCTAAACGCTTATATGTGATTTTTTCCCCGTTTGGTCCGGCTAAAGCATTCAAAAAACGAACTTCGTTCGTTGCTTCGTCACGAGTGTTTTTAAAAAATATATTTACAGGATAATCAGGATTATAACCATACTTTTTGTCTTTGCTGAATAGTGAAATTACAAATGTATTGTTTTTATTTAAAACTAAATCAGGAGCATTATCGTCTACATTTTTTAAAGTCGATTTTGTGCTTATACAAGAAGCTGCAGTTATTAATAGAATAATGAAAAGAGCTGTTTTTTTCATGGTTGAGGTTTATTTTGGTCATGCAAATGTAAAAAAGGTTTTGCCACTGTTTAAAAGATTAATAAGATTTTTAAGCGTTAATCTAAATCTTTATCAAAAAGAGATTTATTCAGCCTTTTTTCCATTTAGTCTTAATATACCAATTACAATCAGATATTGTGCCACAAGATAGGTAAGCATAATAATAAATGAACTTTTTTTGAGCGGCATATAAAATTTATTGAGAGCCAAAATACTATCTGAAATTACAAAAAACAAAGCACCAAAAAACACCAGCTGATTGGCAGGTTTTTTCCAGATTAAAAGTCCGTTATAAGCAAACAAAAGCATTATTGAAATAACACTCGCATATACGATAACCGGAATTTTTAAATCGCCTAATGAAGGCAGTAAAACGGAAAGCATTCCAATTAAATAAGCGGCAATAAGAATACTTCCAAATATAAAAATAATTGAATTTCGTTTGATTTTTTCTTTAGTCTGCCTGTTAAAAAGCACACAATACAGAATGTGGGAAATTAAAAAAGAAACTAATCCCAGAATAAAATATATTTCGGCAATATCTGAAAAAAGCAGAATTACATCGCCAATCCAGGAAAAGAGTAATGCGGTTAAAAGTAAATTTTGAGTTGGAAATCTTTTAGAAAAATACATGCCTAAAATTAACAGCGGAATTAAAGCAGGTTTTAGGTAACAGTCTAAACTTTCATATCCCAGATATAAAATAAGCAGATAAATAAAGCAGTATGCAGTATAAATTTTAAAAAATAGAATATTTTTCATTATGCGGTTTGTGAATTTATGGTTTGGTTTTGGTTAGTTTTAAAATCGACAGTTACAAAGTAAATCGTTATTAAAAAAGATACACTTAAATAGCCTAAAATTATATAATTACTTAAAGAGAAAACGGTGTTGAGACCAAACCAATCGCCGTAAAAAAAAATTACAGCTGTTGCCAGAGACAATCTAAAACCTTCCCAGACAATAGCAAATCTGCTTTTATCCATTAGTTCAGAGCTGCTGTAAATGGTTATAAAAATAAAGAACCCGTAAACAAAAATATTCGGCAGGCCAATTTTGGCAATATTCTCAAATAAATAACTCACAAACAAAAGTGTGATTAAAATTTGGGCAACTGACCAATAAATGAGTTTTTGAGAATTTTGTGTTCCGTATTTTTCAAAATCAAATACGTTTTCGATTTTGTTAACCGGATATTTTTCTTCGAAATTTTCAGGACGCCAGCCTGTTGGTTTAAACCAAATGGTTAGTTTATCTTTCCAGCTTTCGGCTCGCCAGGCGTCTTTTATTAATAAAGTTAAATGCTGAAAATTTATTTTTATCGGATTCCATGTATTGGCAGGTCTTGTAATTCCAAAAACTGGAGGAACATGGTCTAATTCTTCCTGAAAAGTTCCAAAAAGTTTATCCCAGAAAATAAATATCTGCGAATGGTTTTTATCTAAATATTCAGGGTTTATGGCATGATGAACCCGATGGTGCGAAGGCGTTACGAGAATTTTTTCTACAAATCCCATTTTTTTAATGTGTTTGGTATGATACCAAAACTGTAAAAATAAATGGAGCGGAAGTGTTATAGCAATAACAGAAGCCGGAACTCCTAATAATGCTGCCGGAATAAGCAGAAAAGTAAATAAATTAACCAGACTCGCTATAGGCTGGCGCAGCGCGCACGCAAGATTAAACTCTTCACTGCTGTGGTGAATGGCATGTTTATTCCAAAAAAAGTTAATTTGATGTGCCAGTCGATGACTCCAATATCCGTAGAAATCAATAACAAAAAAGGCAATGATGTAAGATAGAACTGTGGCTTCCTGATGAAAAAGTGCAATTTTAGAAACCATCCACTCATAAGAAAGAAAAGTAATGCTGAGTCCTAAAACGTCTTTTACAGAATTGGTAATTCCGGAACTAATACTGGAAACGCTGTCAATTAATGGAGCAGTATCGTTCTTTTTGTAAATGCCGTAAAGTTTTTCAATTACAATTAGAACTAAAAAAACAGGCATTGCAATAATTAATATTTTACCATATTCTTCCATAAAAAAAACATTCTATTTTATTTCAAATATAAAATAAAATAGAATGTTTTTTAAATTATTGGTAAATTAAACAATTTCAGCGCTTAGTCCAGCTTCCAAAAGTTGTGTACATTGAGGTTTAAGTTTTTCTATTGGTCCTGTTTTTACAGTGCATTTTCCGTTGTAATGTACAATTAAGGAACATTGTTCGGCTTGTTCTGCCGTATGGTCACAAACGCGCATTAAAGTATCAATAACGTGATCAAATGTATTTACATCATCGTTATACATAATGATTTCATTATTGAACACAGCCGCTTCTTTCTCGCGGACTTTTTCTCTTACTTTCTCTTTAGTACTCATCTTATCTAGTTTTTGTACTTTGTAATTACTATCTAATTTACGTATTTTAATGAAACCCAGTTGTTTCTTTGTAACTTTTTAACATACGTCAAACCTTTTTCTGTGCATGAAGCATCGATAAACGGAATGTCTTCTTCATAAAAACCACTGAATAAAATAATTCCTTTTGGATTTAAACTATCAACATAAGCCTGCATATCATTCAACAAAATGTTTCGGTTGATATTGGCAATAATTAAATCGTATTTTTTTCCTGCCAATAAAGCTGCATCGCCCTCATAAACGGAAATGTGTTTGCAATTATTGCGTTCGGCATTTTCAATAGAATTTAAATAACACCAATTGTCAATATCAATGGCATCGATTGGTTCAGCGCCTTTCATTTCGGCTAAAATGGCTAAAATTGCAGTTCCGCAACCCATGTCAAGCGTTTTTAAACCTTTAACATCCATTTCCATTAAATGCTGAATCATCATGTGAGTGGTTTCGTGATGTCCGGTTCCAAAACTCATTTTAGGTTCAATAACAATGTCAAATTCAGCATCCGTTTTTTCATGAAAAGGAGCGCGAACATGGCATTTCCCATCAACGTCAATTGGCTCGAAATTCTTTTCCCATTCCTCGTTCCAGTTTACCTGATCGATTTCTTCAATTGTATATTCAATTTTAAACTCCTCAGATTGTAGAATATAAATATCATCCAGGATATTCTCATCCCATAAATCCTTTTTCACAAAAGCCGAAATTCCGTTTTCAGTTTCTGTAAAACTTTCAAACGCTTTTTCGCCCAATTCAGCCACTAAAATTTCAGAACCCAATTCTTTTGGCTCAATTGTAAAATGATATCCTAAATATATATTCGACATAAATAAAAATTTTTGCAAAGGTAAGAATACAAAGCAAAAGTTGTTCATAAATAAATCATATTGTTATAAATTTTAATACTAATTTTGAATTATATTTTGTAAGTTTTTTATTATCATGAAAAATGTTTTTTTTGTTCTGCTTTTTGTCGTTTTAAGCTCGGGAAACCGTGAAAATGGCCACAAAGTAATTCGTTCCTTTTGTTACTGGAAAACCAATCTTTACTTTCAGGAAGAAGACGATTCTCTGGTGAATAAACTAGATGTAAAACACATGTATGTTCGTTTTTTTGATGTTGATTATAATCCGTACTCAAAAGAACCGCTGCCTGTTGCCACTATTTGGGATATTTCGTTTAATAAAAGCAACCCCGAAATCACACCGAGTATTTTTATAACGAATGAAGTTGTTTTAAAATCAGATACGAAACAGTTAGACAGTCTCGCAGTCAGGATGGCCAAACGAATCGAACAGATTGGTAAAAAAATGAATGACACAAAAGCTGATGTCATAGCTTCAAATATTGTGTACCCAAAGGATTATTATAAGCAAAAAGACTATAAACCTTTAAATTATGATTCAGTAAGATCTGCAGAATCTGCCAAATTAAAAGTGGCATTTAAAGAAATTCTAATAGACTGCGACTGGACCGGAAAATCTCAGAAGAATTATTTCTATTTATTAAAACAAATTAAAAACCAGCTGCCATCTTCAAAAATAGCTGCAACCATAAGACTGTGGCAGTATAAATATGCTTCAAAAGCCGGAATTCCACCGGTAGATAAAGGTTTGCTGATGTGTTATAATATTACAAAACCAGACGATTTACAGACTAAAAATTCTATTGCAACAAGCGAAGAATTAGCACAATACATAACACATAGCGATTATAAACTCAAACTAGACATTGCACTGCCATTATACAGCTGGGCGGTTGCCTTTAGAGGAAATCAGTTTAAAGGGATTTTGTCTGATTATGACCAGTTGATTAAAGATACGATTAAAGTAAAGAAAACTTCTGATTCCAAATATGTTTTGAAGGATGATGTATTAGTCGGGCAGACGTATCTTAGAAATGGTGATGAAATTAGAATTGAGAAAATTTCAGACAGCGAACTTGACAAGATGATTTCAATTATTAAAAACAAAATCCAGATTGATAATCAGACAAAAGTGACTTTTTTCTCTTTTGATAAAGAATACATAAACGATTATGGAACCGAAAATATCTCCAATTATTATGCGCGCTTTTAGCAGTTTACTTTTAGTTTTAAGCGTTCAGTTTTCATTTGCCTGCGGATGGAGTGTTTCTCCCGAAACCAGCCGTTTGGCTTTGTTTAAAGCACAGCGAGAAGGTTTCTTTAAACTTACGCCATTTTACTACTCAGCAGATTATTATTACTCAACCAATACTGTTTCGGGTGTCGATCAGGAAAAGAATTGTTTAGAGTGGAAGAAAAAATTGGGTAATAATATAAATGCAAATGATGTTCATGTTATTTTATATGAAACAGATTCTGAACAGTTTCAAACCGCTTTTGAAAATAAAACATTGAAAACTGTATTTGCAAAAAACACATTTGTTGACGCTTTGCTGTTATCTAAAAACAAAGCTTTTTTAAATTATATTTTACTGGCCAAAAAACTGGAATATAATAATGTTCAGGACACGAAATGGGAATCCTGGGGGCAAATTAGAAGTAATTATAATAACAATGAACTGAAAGATAATTTTGATTTTGAGAAGAAAATAAAAAGTTCAAAAGATACCTTTTTAAAACAGCGTTATGCTTTTTTAGCACTGCGTTATTATTTTTATGCGCAGCAAGATCAAGATGTTATTCAATTGTATAATACCTATTTTGCTTCTGAATCAAATACAATCCTGAAACCTTGGGCATTGTATTATAATGCTTTATGTATTGATAATCTGCCTTTACAAAATTATTTACTTAGTAAAGTTTTTAATTCCTGCGAAGAAAAATCCTTTGCAGTGTTACAGCATTACAATTGGAAATTGACCAACGAAACTTTGGCATTAGCTCAAAATGATGAAGAGCGAAGTGTTATTCTCGCTATTGAAAGTCTTAGAAATCCAGCTCCGGATTTAAAATCTATTAAAGAAATTTATGAATTAAGTCCAAACAGTTTGTTTTTGAGTTTTTTAATTGGAAGAGAAGTTAACAAACTCGAAGATTGGATTTTTACGCCTCAGTATACTAATGACGGGACTCCTTCAGTAACTTTTAGTTCTACAGATTGGTATGAAAATTATGCTAAAGCGAAAGAAGAAAATTTTAATAAAGATATTTTATACTTAAGAGAATTAGAATATTTTCTGATTTCTATTCGCGAACAAACTTCGGGCGAGCAGAAAGATTATATCACTGCAGCAATAGCCCAGTTATGTTTTATTGATGATCAGGTCGACGAAGGAAAAAAATATACCAACATGATTTCAAATAAGGCCAATGCATCGATACAAATGCAGAAAAATATTCAGCTGGCTTTGGTTTCATTAAAACAAGATGATTTAAAGAACGAAAAAGTTCAAAATCAGCTTTATACTTATTTTAATTCAGTCGAAAATCTGGTAGAAACGGATCACGGATTATTTAAAAATTTATATAGTTTGTACCGAATTGCAAGCAGTGATTTTTATAAAAAAGGAGATGTAGTAACAGCTGGTTTGCTTTCGATGAAATCGGATATTAAAAATGAAGGAGAATATTCTGTTTATAATAATCCGTACTTTTTTAGTTATATAGGCTATTTTGACCGAAATGCATCGGTAAAAGACATTGATCTTTTAATGGCTTTGCAAGAGAAAACAAATAAAACGCCTTTTGAAAAATATATCTGTTCTGGAACAATTGCTCCAAATAGTAATTATTACAAAGATTTAAAAGGAACAATTGCTTTTAGAAACAATAACCTGGAATTGGCTTACGAAACTTTTTCAAGCATGCCTCAGGATTTTTGGGAAAAGAACTATGAGTATAAAGCCTATTTAAACGAAAATCCATTTACACCTAAAATTCTGCAAAAACAGGAAGAACGCAAATTCGATTATCGTTTCAATAAAGCCGATTTTATTGCTAAATTAATTCAGCTGAAAAAACAAAATACAGCAAGCAGTAATCTGCAATTAGCTCATGCGTATTTTAATGTTTCGTATTTAGGAAATTCATGGATGATGACATCTTATGATTGGAGTTCCGGCGCATCATATACAGATTATGTTTACGGAGATAATACAGAGAAAGAAAAGAAATACCAAAACAGTAATTATTATAATCTGAAAATGGCTAAAATGTATTATGAGAAAGCTTTAAAGATGTCTAAAAACAGCAACGAAAAAGCAATGGCTAGTTTGATGATTTTTGAATGTAATTATTACAATCATTATGCAGAGTTGGTTACAGAGGAAGAAGAAGCCAAAAATCCTTTTAAAGCAGGGAAGGAGCTGGTTAATTTTTATTCGATTTACAAAACAACGCCAACGTTTAAAAAGTATAACTGTCCGTTACTATCATCATTTATAAATTAGTAAAGTTGTAAATGCTTCAAATTATATAGAAATAAAAAAGCGATACTATTATATAGTATCGCTTTTGTTTTAAGCCACAGATTAAAAGATTAAAAGAGGATTTATTCAAAACTTACAATAAAATCTGTGGAAATCATTTTAATCTGTGGCAAAATAATTTTTTAGATAGCAGTAACGATAGCCAAGAAATCATCAGCTTTTAAAGCAGCGCCTCCAATTAAACCACCATCTACATCTGGTTTAGAGAAGATTTCTTTAGCATTTTCTGGTTTTACAGAACCACCGTATAAAATAGAAACTTCATCTGCGATTTCAGCTCCAAAAGCTTTGCGGATCGTTTCTCTGATAAATTCGTGCATTTCCTGAGCTTGTTCTGGTGAAGCAGTTTCCCCAGTTCCGATAGCCCAAACTGGCTCATAAGCTAAAACAATTTTTGACCAAGATTCTTTTGCGATATGGAAAACTCCGTCACGTAATTGGTTTTCAACAATATTGAAGTGATTTTCAGACTGACGGTCTTTTAATTCTTCTCCAAAACAGAAGATTACTGTCATATCATGTTTTAAAGCAGTATCAACTTTGTTTGCGATTAAAGCATCAGTTTCGTGGAAAATAGCTCTACGCTCAGAGTGACCTAATATTACAGTATTAACACCAATGCTTGTTAACATATCTGCAGAAATTTCTCCTGTAAAAGCACCACCTTCAGCTTGGTGAACGTTTTGAGCAGAAACTCCAATAGTTGTATTTTTTAATTTAGCAGCAGCAGCTTGTAAGTTTACAAAAGTTGGCGCTACAATAACTTGTGCATTTGTTTTTGCTGGAATTTTTGCAATTAATTCGTTTAATAATTCTTCAGTCTGCGCTGCATTTTTATGCATTTTCCAGTTTCCTGCAACAATCGATTTTCTCATTTTGGTAGTTTTTGTTATTCTTTTAATTTTTTTGTTTGAATGAAGTAAATTAAATAACAGCAATTTTAAAATTGCTGTTATTTTAAAATTATTTTAAGCTTTTAAGCGTTTCATTAATTTTGTCGAAATCAGTTTCGATAGCACGATATAAAACTATTTTTCCGGTTTTGTCAATAACAATATACCTTGGAATCCAGTCTAAGTCAATTGCTTTTCCAAAAACACCTTTCATACCGTCGTTCATCATAAAATGATCGCCTTTTAATTCGTGTTTTTCTATTCCAGCTTTCCATTTATCAGCTGTTTTATCAGCAGAAAGAAATAAATAAGAAACATCAGGATTGTTAGCTTGTAACTCTTTTAATTTTGGCATTGCTTTTACACAGTCGCCGCACCAAGAAGCCCAAACTTCGATAACTAAAGTTTTTCCTTTGTATTTTTTTAAAATGTTTTTAAAAGTAACCTGACCTCCGTCAAGGGTTAATAATTTTTCTGATAAAGCCTCTTTAGAAAAACTTGTTTTCTGAGCCTGAGAGCAAGAAAAGGTTATAAATGCAATAAAGATTAAAGCTATTTGTTTCATAGAATTAGTGATTTTCAACAAAGTTAAACAAACAAATTGAAAGCCAAATGCAGATTAACAAAATTTGAAGACTCGTTTGTTTTGTAACAAAACAGCCGTTTTAGGTTAGAAAAACCAGAATGAAATCGTAATAGTTGGGTGTAAAAATCAGTATTTTTTTGAAATGCTTTTTTTGAAAAGACCGAAACTTTGAATTTTTTATTTTTAAAAGAAAAAATTAAAGTAAAAAAACGTCTGATTATTGAATTTTCAGGTAAATAAAAATCAAAAAAAGAGCTTAAAATTTTTAAGCTCTTTTCCGTTTATAAGATATCTAAAATTAAATTTTAGTACTGATTAAAATTTTATAAATACCAGTTGTTTTGTCTAATTGAAATTCAGCATTTTTAATTTCGAATGAATTAATTCTGCTAAAACTGCAGCCTTTTTCGCTTACTCTTTCAGCAGAAGCATGCAGTTCAAAAACACTTTTTCCCTGAATTGCTATAGAATAATTAAAGACTCCGGACTGCCATCCTATAGAATTAATTACAAGACGATTTAAATCTTCATTTTTTATGTAAGCGTATTGTATCACTTTATTTGCATCTAAATCTGTTACAGTAACGGCTTGTTTTGAATCAAAAGTTCCGTTAGTGTAAAGGTTCTCCCCAGAATCTTTGTCTACAAATTCAAAAGAAAAATAAGGAGGCGGAGTAGTGCAGTTATTAGATTCACTTGTACAGCCTAAAGTTGTAATAAGTAATAAAATAAATGAAAATTTGATTAATCTTTTCATAGGTTTGGTTTTGTTTTTGGTTCACCCAAATGTAAGATTATTTCTCTTGTATCAAAATTAAGATTTCACTACCGGAAACTATTTTTAATTCAGTTGATAATTTCCATTTGCCCATTTTTTGCAAGGTACAATCCATTCGTCTAACGCTTTATATAAAAAGCCATGTTTTAAATTGGTATTTAATTCTATTTCCTTAAAATGGTTTACTTTAAGCTTTGAAGTTTCTTTTCTTCTAACCGCCGAAACCCCATAAATATCTGATTTTTCATAAATTGTTAAAATATTGCCGCAAAAATTAATATCAGGAATTTCTTCAATATCAACATCTCTAAAACAGCCTATAAAAACAAAATTAACGTCAGGATTTGCTAAATAAGTCGAAACAAATTGTGCAATATAACCGCCCTTTGAAGTTCCAATAACGGTTATTTTGTTAGGAGAAACTCCTTTTTTTAATAAGTTTTTAATTTGTTTTACAATTTTTTCGGCATAATCAGCAGCATTGGTGTTTTTCTTTCTCTTTTCACTAAAAACTATAAAGTTATCTTTTCTAAATGATGCTAATATTTCATTGTATTCTGCTTTTCCATATTCAGGATGTGCTGTGTTTAAATCATTTTCTTCAATAAATTTATTATGAAGAAAAAAGATATATCGCTGATCTTTATTGGGTGTTTTTTCCTGACTAAAAGCGGTAAAAGTATAAAGAGCAGTAAATAAAATGGTTAAAAGTAATTTTTGAGTTTGTTTCATAAAGGATAGTTTTTTTTTATAAAAAAAGTCCAATTTTAAAAAGGACTTTCATATTATATGTGATAACTTAAATTATAAATTCAAGTTAAAAGTGAGCTTATTGACTTCTTCTTGTTTATTCGATTCGATAACTTTTAGATTATCTAATTTTTTATCAATCTTTACTTTAGAATTAAGCGAAGCACTTTTGTTTTCAGTCAAAACTTTTTTTATTGTAGTTTTCATAATTCTTTTCTTTTTATAATAAACCCAAAAAATCACCATTTGTTTTAAAAGGTACACTGGTTACGTTTCCAAACTCATTTATTATTGCTCCAAAGATAGCGAAAGTTTCGGATAATTCTTCTAAATTAATAGAGATTGCCCTTCTGTATAAACGTGTTCGTCCAAGTGTGCTGCCTTTAAAGAAGATCATTCTCTCAGGATATTTTTCAGTAAAAAGATAAACCGATTTGGCAACAGTAGCTAAAATTATATTCCGGTCTCCATTGTCTGTAATTGTTGAATCATCCAAAGTGTATTTTTTCTGAACTTCATTGTATATTAAATCTCCAAATGCCAGATTATATATTTCCTTAGATTGAGTAGCATTAAATGTTATGATTTTTGTTATTTCTCCATTTGGGCCAACACTTTTAAATTCAAAAATAGTTGTGTCAGTATTTCTATACAGATCATATTGTAAATGCTTCATTCGTTTAATTTGAATCCGCAAAAATATAAAATTAAGTAAAAAAAAAGCCACAATTTAAATTGCGGCTTTTTTGAATTTTATGATGGTATTAATTATAGACTATACGCAACATCTGATAGTTTTAAATCATCAACATCGTTGTAATGTAGTTTTTGAACAACAGTTCCTTTTTGTATTACAACAATACTAGGATTTGCTCTTTCGATTGTTTTTAAAGTTGTGGCATCGCAGAAATAGAAATCAACATCTAAATTATATTCTTTTTTTGCTTTTGCGATTTCATCAGCTCCAGATGCAGTCATAGCAATAACTTTGTAACCTTTAGCTTTTGCATCTGCAGTAACTTTAGCCAGTTTTTTCATTCCGGCTGGGTCAGATTTAGTTAAATCATACGTTACAAAAACTAATAATTTTGGTTCTTTTAATAATTCATCTTTATAATCAGAATCATCTTTTGTCATTGTAAAATCATGAATTGGCGGTACATAACCTTCAGAAATAACTTTGTCTTTTCTATCTACAAACGTTGCGCCTTCTGGAATATTCATTAAATCTTTTTCGGTAAACTCTTTGTCAACTCCGTTTACTTTGTAAATGAAAATCATTTCAACAACTGACTTTGGTGCACCTTCAGGAATTTCCATTCCTTTTTCAATATTATTTCCAACTTTATACGGACGGAAATCTTTTATAGGATTATGATTTATAACCCAATATGCCATTAATGCTGATAAAATTACACTAAGATAAACTGCAAAATTCGTTTTTGAAGTTGAAAATAAAGGTTTTATTAGTTTTTGATTGAAGAATAAAATCAAAATGAAGAATAGTAAAACTACATCTTTTGTAAATGACTCCCAAGGTGTTAAATGTAAGGCATCACCAAAACAGCCGCAATCTTTTACCACATCAAAATAAGCAGAATAGAAGGTAAGGAAGGTAAAGAAAACAATTAAAAGCAATAGAGCCCAAATTGTTTGTGTGGCTTTATAGCCTACTAATAACATTACTCCTAAAACTACTTCTAATATTACCAGAACAATAGCCATACTTAGTGTAAACGGCTCTAAAAAAGGCATATTGAAAACAGGTTCACTAAAATACTCTGTGAGCTTATAAGAGAAACCTACCGGATCGTTTAATTTAATTAATCCGGAAATTATAAATAATACACCGACAAATAATCGGGAGAATTGGGTAATGATGTTTTTCATAAGTAATATTTAAATATTCAAATTCCAATATTAAACCTGGAATTTAGTCCCGATAGCTGTCGGAAGGAATTTCTATTTATTTATAGGATTTAGGATCAAAGCAAAAACAGAATAATTAATCATATCCTGATAATTAGCATCGATTCCTTCAGATACAATTGTTTTTCCTTTATTATCTTCAATTTGTTTTACGCGAAGCAGTTTTTGAAGAATCAAATCAGTTAATGAACTTACTCGCATATCGCGCCAGGCTTCGCCGTAGTCGTGATTTTTGGCTTCCATTAAATCTTTCGTCAATTTTACTTTAGCATCATATAATTCGGTTGCTTTTTCAACATCCAAATCCGGCTGATCTACAACGCCTAATTCAAGCTGAATCAAAGCCATGATAGAATAATTGATGATTCCGATAAATTCTCCTTTTTCATCTTCGTCAACTTTACGGACTTCGTTTTCCTGTAAACTTCTAATTCGTTGTGCTTTTATAAAAATCTGATCTGTCAGCGACGGCAGTCTTAAAATTCTCCACGCACTGCCATAGTCTTTCATTTTATTGATAAACAGGGTTCGGCAAACCTCGATTACATTATCAAACTCTTGGGAAGTATTCTTCATTTATATGCTGTATATTTGCTAAAATTTCTTCAAAAATAAGGATAATTTTTTAAGAGTTTCAAGTTTACGGTTCGCTTTGTTTCAAGTTTTTTCTAAACAAAGTGTTAACGGCAGTAACTTGAAACTGAAAAAATGTTTCAAGTTCTCGAACTTACGCAATCTGCATCAACTTGAAACTTTGAACAATTAAAAACTTGAAACAAAATGTTTATTAACTGCAAAGGCGAACTTATAGATTTATCGATTCCTAAAGTAATGGGGATTTTAAACGTTACGCCGAATTCTTTCTTTGATGGAGGGAAATATAAAAATGAAGACGAAATTATTTCGCAAGTAGATAAAATGCTTTCTGAAGGCGCAGCATTTATTGATATTGGAGCTTATTCCAGTAAACCAAGCGCTGAATTTGTAACCGAACAAGAAGAAATCGACCGAATTGTTCCTGCAATTGAATTGATTTTAAAGCACTTTCCAAAAACGTTATTATCAATTGATACTTTTAGGGCTGAAGTCGCAAAAGCGAGTATCGAAAGCGGTGCGGCGATAATAAATGATATTGCGGCGGGCGAATTAGATGATAAAATGTTTGATGTTATCGCAAAATATAACGTTCCATATATTATGATGCACATGCGAGGAAATCCGCAGACGATGCAGAGTTTGACACAATACGATGATATTATAAAAGAAATGTTTTTCTATTTTTCTGAAAAAGTAAAACAAGCAAGGTCATTAGGAATCAATGATTTAATGTTAGACCCTGGTTTTGGATTTGCTAAAACAACGGATCAGAATTATGAAGTCATGCAGAAAATGGAGCTTTTTAATCTTTTAGAATTACCTGTTTTAGCAGGGATTTCAAGAAAATCAATGATTTATAAAACGCTGGATATTACACCGCAAGAAGCTTTAAACGGAACAACGTTTCTAAATACTATTGCTTTGACAAAAGGTGTTAAAATTCTCCGTGTGCATGATGTAAAAGAAGCAGTAGAATGTGTTACTTTGTTTTTGAAGTTGAATATGTAAGCGAATAAGTATTTATTTTTAACTGAATTATGGAAAAAGAAGAAAAAAAATATGATATAGATTTTATACAAAAAGCACATAAAGGGAGTTCATCTCATAAGGAAGAAATTTTAAAAGGAGATTTATGTGGGTGTTTTCATTGTAAAAAAGTGTTTTTTGCTAAAGAAATCAATGAATGGATAAAAGAAAAAGAAGGAGAAACTGCAGTTTGTCCATTATGTGGTATAGATTCTGTTTTGAGTTCTCAATTTCCTGTAAGTGATAATAATTTTTTAAAAGAGATGAATCGATATTGGTTCTCATAATTTATAATTTAAAATGAAATACTTCTCTATACTTATAATCTGCCTTTTGTTTTCCTGCGGAAAAAAAGAAGATGTTTTACTTCCAAAATCAAATATTTCAATTGTAAAAGATGTACAAGATCATTCGCCGATTTATATTTTCTTTAAAAAAGAAGGAAAAGATACAATTGCCGATTTGAATAGAAAAAGTGCTATTATTTCAACCAATTGGATTTTAAATATCGACAAACGTTTGCCATTAAAAGTCGTAATTCCGCAGGTAATAAAAATGCAGGAAAAAAAGCGTAACGAGAAAATGCACCAAAACGAAGAATCTGAAAATTATTATTCTTATGCAGATTCTATTGGAAAGAATTTGGCTTTTCTGCCTTTTACGAAAGTGTTTTATAAAATGGAAAAACCAAGTAGAGAAAATTTTGTTGTTTACTTTAGAAAAGGGAAAAAACAAGTTTTCATGGGAAATAAAGAAATACAAATATCAAATATACTAAAGTATTTTTATAGTATTAAGTTCCAAAGTGTACCAGATTTGGTATTTTTCTTTGATAAGAACATGAGTTATGAAGAATACATTCAATATAAAATTCTACTGCAAAAAGATGTAACTTATAATCTTGATAAACTTCCGGTAGAATTCATCTTTTAAACCTGAAACAAAGAAAACCTGAAACAAGAAATTATTGATGATGATAAGGTTCGTTGCGTAAAATTGTAAATCCGCGGTACAATTGTTCAATAAAAAATAAGCGAACCATTTGATGCGAAAATGTCATTAGCGAAAGCGAAACTTTTCCCTGTGCTTTTTTATAAACTGTTTCAGAAAATCCGTAAGGACCGCCAATTACAAAAACCAGTGTTTTTACACCAGAATTCATTTTCTTTTGGAGTTCTTCTGAGAAACCAACACTAGAGAAGGTTTTTCCGTTTTCATCCAATAAAATAAGCTGATCAGTTGCTGAAAGTTTAGACAGAATCAGTTCGCCTTCTTTTTCCTTTTGCTGGCTTTCAGATAAGTTTTTTACATTTTTAATGTCAGGAATAATTTCCAGATCAAATTTGATATAAAAGGACAAACGTTTGGTATAATCGTCAATCAAAGTTTGAAGAGATTTATTATCTGTTTTGCCTATAGCGATAAGTTTTATATTCATTATATTTTTCTTTTGCCACTAATTGCACTAATTAGCACGAATTTATTTTTTTGCCACAGATTTCACAGATTGAAACAGATTACATTATTTAAATTAAAAAAAATCCTTTTAATCTGTGAAATCTGTGGCAAAATAAAAACACTATTTTTTGTTTTCAAAAACCGTTTCAAAATGTTCTACAATTGGAAAAGGTTCGTAATAATGATGTAAAATTTTCTTCCACTCTAAATATGCTTCAGAAGTTCTAAAACCTACTGTATGATCTTCAAGTGTATTCCAGTCGACCAATAAAAGATATTTGTTTTCAACCTCAAGACATTTTTCTAATCGATGTCCTAAATAGCCATCGATTGATGAAATGTATTGGCTTGCTTTAGTAAAGTCAGCTTCAAATTGATTAGCTAATTCTGGTTTTACGTAAAGAAATGCGGTTTCTAATATCATAGTTTACTGTTATCAAACCCGACAGGTTTTTAAAACCTGTCGGGTTTCGTTTAGTTGTTAAACTTCGCTTCAAAAGTTTTAAAACGGTTATCTAGATCTTTGATTAATTGCTTTTTTACCGAAGCATCTTGAATAAAACTGTAATTGATGCTGTTGTAAACGTATTTTTTTATTGTTTCGTAACTTACGTCAGGATATCTTTTTGCTAGTAAAACATATTGTTCTGTCATATTGCTTCTTAAAATTCCCGCATCGTCTGTACTGATTACAATTGGCACATTAAATTCTTTGTAAAGCGTAAACGGATGTCTGTTTTCTTTTACCTTCAAAATGAATTCGTTACTCACCAAATTGATTTCAATCGGAATATTTTTTTGAGCCATATATTTCAATAAATCATACGAATTGGCTTCGTAAGCGATATCAACTCCGTGACCAATTCTGTTTGCACCGGCAACATAAATCGCATCGTTAATGTGCCTCGTCAATTCTTCTGGTTGAACCAATCCTAAAGTCAATTCACCCGCATGAAGCGTATATTTTACGTCTGGAAATTTAGAATGACAGTATTTAAACATTACCATGTGAAGCCAGTAATCTTTCATAGAAGTCTGCCCGTGTTCCGGAGAAACAATGTTTACACCAGCAGTCAGTTTATTTTCGTTTGACGAAATAAAAGCGATAACCAGATTTTTGAATAAATCTACCGGTTCCATAAAACGAAGTACAAAGTTTTGATAACGCATGGTGAATTTTTCATCATCCATTTTTAAATCCTTGTGCAGTTTTGCTATGAAATTAGTATTGAAATCATCAGCATATTTTTTAGCGTCTTTTTTCTGAAGCGATTTATACAAATCATCCAAAAGTTTCAGAACTGCTTTTTCGTCTTTTTGATCAGCAGATTGGCGAAGTTTTGTATTGAAATCAGCTAAATCTGAAACATTCATATCGCATGGAATTGTCGATAATTGTGTTTCTATATAACTTACATTTTCGGCAATGGCGCGTTTTTTCAATTCGAGCATTCCTTCTGCAAAATGACCTTGAATTGTGGGTTCAAATTTCATGAAAGAATCAAAAAACTGATCGTCAGAAGGTACAGAGCCATTATAATCTTTTACCGACCAAGTCTGCATAATCTTCTGTTCGTAATACTCTAATTTTCCTTTGTTTTTAAGAGATGAGAAATTTTCCCAGTTTCCGTTTGCAGGTTTGGTTTTAGAAACTGCCATAGTTTCTAAATTCAAATAAAAGTCTTCAGCAATTGCTCTTTCTAAAAGAGGTTCTGCATAAACTGATCCTGAAAAATGGTGGTGTAAATCGCCTCCTTTTGGCATTTGTTGAAAAAAAGCTGTTAAGAGAGCTTCATTATTTCTGATTTTTTCTAAATAACTCTCAGCCGATTGAGAAAAGCCGATTTGTGCTATAAAAATACAGAAAAGCGTAATTATCCTTGTCATATTCTAAGTTTAAATTACATGCAAATATACGAGTTTTCGGAGAATTTTGAAAATTTGTTTTTTGTTGTTGTGGGTTTTACCGCAAAGTTCGCAAAGTTTTATTCCAAGCTTGACTTAATATAAACTAAACGCAAAGTTCGCAAAGCTTTGCTTAAAAAACTTTGCGAACTTTGCGTAATTCTTTGCTCCCGATAGCTATCGGGATTGCGGTTAAAAAAAACTTAGAACCTTAGCATCTCAGAATCTTAGAAACTCAAGAAAAAAGTACATCACGAATTTCCTCAACTTTATCAAAAACGCTTTTAGCAAATGGACAAAGCGGAATAATTTTTAAGTTGTTTTCTCTTGCATATTCTACGGCAGCCATAACCAATTTTTTACCAACACCTTTTCCGTTAAATTCTGGGCTTACTTCGGTATGATCGATAATAAATTTTGAATCTCCTGCCCAGGTGTAGGTCATTTTTCCAGCTTCTTTTCCGTCTTCTATGGCTTCAAAATAGCCTTTTCTTATATCGTTTATTTGTTGAATTTCCATGTTTTTTATGCTAAAGAAGTTTCTATTTTAATTGTATTTATTAATGTTTTGTGTACAGGACAACTGTTTGCAATTTTTAAAATTCGTTGTTTTTGAGCATCGTCTACATTGCCAGTAATTAAGATTTTGGTTGAAAATAAAGAAACAGTATGTTCTTCATTCTTTTCAAAATCTACCCAGATAGAAAGCTCTGAAACGTCCCAAGCTTTGCGGTCAATATACATCCTCAATGTAATTAAAGTGCAGGAAGCTAGAGATGAAGCAAGAAGTTCAAAAGGACTAAAACCTAAATTTTTCCCGCCCATTTCTTGAGGTTCATCGGAGATTAGAATATTACCTGATTTAGAAGTTATTTCTGTACGATATTTTCGTGTGTCTATTGTTGCTTTAACTGTATCCATAAGTTATTTGATTCTTGGTTCAGGTAATGGAACAAATTCAGTTTCGCCCGGAACTTTTGGGAAAGTTTGTTCTGTCCAGTCTTTTTTAGCCTTTTCGATGAGGTTTTTATCAGATGAAACGAAATTCCAAAAAATAAAATGTTCTTCTGGAAATGGCTGTCCGCCGAAAATATATACTGTCGAATTTTCAGCGATTTCAAATTCGCAAAGAGAAGCTTCAGTTGTAATTAAAATTTGTCTCGGATCGTAAGTATGTTCGCCGTTTTTGATGCTTCCTTCTAAGATATACAAACCGCTTTCGCCGAATAAATCTTTACCAATATTAATTTTCTTAGCCTCTTTACTCTTAATTTCAATAAAATACAACGGACTATAAACCGGAACTGGAGATTTTTTACCAAAAGCTTCTCCTGCAATCAATTTGTATGAAACGCCGTCTTCTTCCCAAGCTGGAATATCATCTGCTTCAACATGAGTGAAATTCGGATCCATTTGTTCCAATTCTTTTGGAAGCGCAACCCAAATCTGTAATCCGTGAAGCATTTTATCTGAATGTCTTAAATATTCAGGAGTTCTTTCAGAATGTACGATTCCTTTTCCGGCCGTCATCCAGTTTACTGCTCCCGGTTTTATTTCCAATTCTGTTCCTAAACTATCGCGATGCATAATGCTTCCTTCAAACAAAAATGTCAAAGTAGAAATTCCGATATGTGGATGCGGAGGGACATCCATATTTTCATGATCACTTAAATGTGCAGGTCCCATATGGTCGATAAAGACAAATGGTCCAACTGCTCTTTTTTCGCGGAAAGGTAATAAACGACCTACCATAAAATTGCCAATATTGGCAGCACGTTCTTCGATAATTAAACTAATATTTGACATGTGGTATTTTTTATTTGATTTGAAAACAAAATTACAGTGGTGATATAAATCTGTAACTTAATTTAGATTAAGAAAAGTTGTTTTTGGATTTTTGAATTATAAAAGTAAGGAAAACCTCCGAATAATTTATTTCATTTTTGTTATTGTAAAGTGAAGTGTATTTTTGTCAGACTGAGCGAAGTCGAAGTCCCGCATGCTGAATCACTTTGCGAGACTTCGACTTCGCTGAGTCTGACAACACTAAAGATATTCTGTTTAATCAATCAACTCAAACTCCAAAACTTCGCTCTCTGTCCCATTAATAATAATAGACAATTGATGAATTCCAGTATGAAAAACTCGCGTTGTAATGAGTTTAAAAGATTGATTTCTTTCGACCTTAGTTAGTTGATTTGGATGATAAATTTTCTCACTGATTTTAAAGACTTTTTTTGCCAAATGTGCTTTTGCTTTTTTATAATGCACAGCATATTCTAAACGAACTGTTTTTGGTTCTTCGTTTTTATTGTTTAAATGAAAATGAAACTGCAGGTAATCTCCAATTTTCACAACAGGTGTTTTAATTTCAAAAGACGAAAGTTCAATATTGGTGCTTTCTAAACCATAATGACTTAAAATTTCAGGATGTCCTTGTTTTAATAAAGTTCGGCTTCCGTGTTTGATAATAACATCAGTTTCTTTGCTGCGGGCTTTCCATCTGGAAGCGATTTCTAATACAATCTGAGGATTGTCTTTTGCAATATCATTTAAGTTATTGGCAACGCTTCTTCGGACATATTCTGAAGGATCATTTTTTAAATTCTCTAAAATAGGAAGAATAGAGGAGGGATCTTTTTTAAGAAATGGAATCGCCATAGCCCACGGTAATCTTGGGCGTGAACCTTCGCTGGCCAAACGTCGTACATGATGATTTTCGTGTAAAGACCATTTTGTCATTTCGTCAATCATTTTCTCTTTATATTTTAAAATAAAAGGACGAACGGCAAATTCACAGCTTATAAACTGCGTTATAGATACAAAGGCTTTCGCCGAAGTTTCAAAATCGTCTAAACCGTACATTTCGATATAATCGGCAAAGAAAATAAAAGCCAGATTGCTGTCTGCAAAGTTGTTTTTTCTTAGATTTTCTATGATTTTATCAATTAGGGAAACGGCTTCTGGAAAGTTTTGAGGCATAAACTGATGAAAAACAAATGTTGTATGTTTCATTCTTTCTTTCCATTCTTTCTGGGCAAAATCCCCTTCATAAATCGCTTCAATAAATTTTTGTTTATCGAATGCAGGATATACTTCGACAACTGCCTGACTAAAATTTTCGTAAAAAGAAACCGAGTAAATATCTTTAATTAATCCCATGATTTTTGTTTGAATGAAACTCAAAGATATTTAATTGAAGGCTTATTCAGAGACTAAGTTTTGTTAAGAATTGTAACTTTATTTTTCTAAATATCTTTATGGTTAAAAAAGAGATATTTAATGTTTTGTATAATTTTTCATGTTATCGGAATTTTCAAATCCATAAAATAAGTTCTAATTTAGCATTATTATTAAAAATAGAAAAATGATAAGCGAAGCTCAATTTCAAGCAGAATTACAACTTTTAATAAAAAATGCTATTAGAGAAGATGTTGGCCCGGGCGATTACAGTTCACTTGCCTGTATTCCAGATACAGCTCACGGTCAGGCGAAACTATTGGTAAAAGATCAGGGAATCATTGCCGGTGTTGAACTTGCCAAGATGATATTTGAACATGTTGATCCGAAATTAAAAGTAAAAACTTTTATAGAAGACGGAACGCATGTAGAATACGGCGAAGTTGTTTTTGAAGTTTCAGGAAGCTCGCAATCTATTTTAAAAGCCGAAAGAGTGGTTTTGAACACGATGCAGAGAATGTCTGCAATTGCGACAAAAACAAACCATTTGATGGAGCTTTTGGAAGGAACAAACGCAAAAATTTTGGATACACGCAAAACGACTCCGAATTTTAGAGTCGCTGAAAAATGGGCTGTAAAAATTGGAGGCGGCGAAAATCATCGTTATGCTTTGTACGATATGATCATGCTGAAAGACAATCATATTGATTTTGCCGGCGGCATTACTCGTGCTATTTCTAAAACAAAAGAATATTTAAAAGAGAATAATCTTGATTTGAAAATTATTGTAGAAGCTCGTAATCTGGATGAAATCAGAGAGATTTTATTAAGCGACGGAGTTCATAGAATCTTGATTGATAACTTTAATTATGAAGATACTAAAAAGGCAGTGAATTTGATTGGTTCAAAATGTCAGACAGAATCTTCTGGAAATATCAGCGAAAAAACAGTTCGTGAATATGCTTTATGCGGTGTAAATTATATTTCGTCTGGCGCTTTGACACATTCTGTATATAATATGGATTTGAGCTTGAAAGCCTTTTAAATTGTTAATTGTAAATTATCAATTATTAATTAAAAATCTAAGAAGTCTAAAAACCTAAGTATATGTCGAAAGAAATAGAGGATCGGATTGAAAAACTGCCTGTAATACGCAACGCAGCCCGACTTTTAAAAAGAATTAAGCTCCCTTGGTTAGAGGGATTTTCTTTGTATGATTTACTTGAAATGTACACTTTAGGGATTCTTGAAGGTGCTTTTTCATATCATGCAAGTGCTGTTTCTTTCAGCTTTTTTATGGCTTTATTTCCTTTTGCTTTATTTATTTTAAACTTAATTCCGTTTATTCCGATAGATAATTTTCAGGAAGATTTCCTGCAGTTTGTACAGCAGAGTGTTCCTCCAAATACGTATGATGCTATTAGTAAAATTATCAGTGATATTTTAAATAATAGCCACTCCGGCTTATTATCGTCGGGTTTTTTACTTTCTATTTTTTTGATGGCAAATGGTATTAACGGAATTTTAAGCGGTTTTGAATCGTCTAAACACGTTTTTGATAAGAGAGGTTTTTTTAGACAATATTTGGTTGCTTTGGCTATTTCACTTGTTATGACTGTAATTTTGTTTGTAACTGTGGCTACAATTGTAGTTTTTGAGGTTTTTATTCAAAAAACAATTATTCAGGATGTGCTGAGTGATCGAATTCCGCTTATTATTTTAGGGCGTTATTTGTTTGTTGTTTTAATGATCTTGATAACATCTTCAATATTATTGCGTTATGGTACAAAACAGTATAATAAAGTGCCTTTTATAAGTATTGGTTCTGTTTTTACCACAATCTTAATTGTTATATCTTCGTTCTTTTTTGGGATTTGGGTTATAAAATTTTCAAAATACAACGAACTTTATGGTTCAATAGGAACATTATTAATTCTAATGTTTTATATTTGGATAAACTGTATGATTCTGCTTTTAGGGTTCGAATTGAATGCTTCTATCAGAAAATTAAAACAAAAAAAAGAAAAATAATATGAAAAACTTGATGCTAACTATCGGAGTGTTCTTCTTTGCCCTAACCATGCAAAGTCAAAGTGTAATTGGAAAATGGAAAACAATTGACGATGAAACGGGCGAAGCAAAATCTATAGTAGAAATTTATGAGAAATCTGGAAAAATTTATGGAAAGATTGTAGATATACTTCGCGAAGGCCATAAAAAAGATGTTTGTGTAAAATGCGATGGTGCTGAAAAAAATAAACCGATTTTAGGAATGGTTATTATAAACGGACTTAAAAAAGATGGTTCTGAATATAACGGAGGAACAATTTTAGACCCTACAAGCGGTAAAAAATACAAATGTTATGTTACTTTAGAATCTGCAGATAAATTGAAACTTCGCGGTTATGTTGGAATTTCTTTAATGGGAAGAACACAATACTGGACGAGAGTAAAAAATTAATTAATATTTAAATGCGAAAATTAGCTTCGATAATTTTATTCTTAGCAGTAGTTTCAAATAGTTTGGGACAATCTAAGAATTCGCCATTACAAATAAGTCATCTTACAGGTGACTTTTATGTTTATAGAACTTTTAATGATTACAACGGAGCTAAGATTTCTGCCAATGCTATGTATGTCGTTACAGATAAAGGCGTTGTGCTTTTTGATGCGCCTTGGGATAAAACACAGTTTCAGCCGTTATTAGACAGCATAAAAGCAAAGCACAATAAAGATGTTGTTATGCTTTTTGGCACGCATTCTCATGAAGATCGTGCAGGAGGATTTGATTTTTACAAGAAAAAAGGAATCAAAACGTACTCCATTAAACTGACTGATGATATTCTTAAAAAGAATAATGAACCAAGAGCAGAATTTATAATTTCAAATGATACAACATTTACTGTTGGAAATCATATTTTTGAAGTTTATTATCCAGGAAAAGGACATGCTCCTGATAATATTGTAGCATGGTTTAAAAAAGAGAAAATTCTTTACGGAGGCTGTTTTGTAAAAAGTGCAGAAGCAGTAGATTTAGGTTATCTGGGTGATGCTGATGTTAAAGAATGGCAGAAATCTATAAAAAAAGTGCAGGCAAAATTCAAAAAACCGGATTATATAATTTCGGGACATGATGACTGGACTAGTAAAGAATCTTTAAATCATACTTTGAAACTGGTTAACGAGTATTTGGCTCAAAAATCTGTCGGAAAAAAGTAACTTTGCAATCCTATATATAGTACATGTTTTTTATCGAAGTTATTTTACCGCTTTCCTTAGCAAAAACCTTTACATATCGTGTTTCTGAGGCTGAATTCCATTTTATTAAAAAAGGAATGCGGGTAGCGGTGCCATTTGGTAAAAGCAAAATTTATACAGCACTTGTATTAGATATACATGAAAATCCGCCAACCTTATATGAAGCCAAAGAAATTCATCAAATTTTAGATGAAAGGCCAATTGCAACCGAAATTCAGATTAAACACTGGCTTTGGGTGGCTAATTATTATATGTGTGGTATTGGCGATGTATATCGCGGCGCTTTTCCAACGGGATTACTGTTGGAAAGTGAAACTATTGTTTCGCACAAACCAGATGTTGTTGTTAATGATTCTGAACTTTCTGATGATGAATTTTTAATTTATGAAGCGTTACAGCATCAGAGTTCGCTTAAAGTTCAGGAAATAGCTTCTATTTTAAACAGAAAAAATATCCTGCCAATTCTTCAAAAATTAATAGCAAGAGATATAATTTTTCTGGAAGAAGAAATAAAAGAAAGTTATAAGCCTAAACTGGTTCGTTATGTTAAGCTGCATTCAAAATACGAAACAGATCAAGGTTTAGGAAGCCTGCTTGATATTCTGAAAAATGACAAACAAAAAGAAATTGTCTTAGCTTATTTTCAAATTAGTGCTTCAGAAAAAAAGCCTGTTACTGTTAAAAAATTAGTTGAGGTTTCTGGTTCGAGTTCTTCTGTTGTGAAAACCTTGGTTAAGAATGAAATTCTTGAAGAATATCTTTTGCAGCAAGACCGTGTTTTGTTTACCGGAGAAAAATCAGAAAAAGAATTATTGTTAAGTGAAGCGCAGCAAAATGCTTTTACAGCAATAAAACAAAGTCTTACTGAAAAAGAAGTCTGTTTACTTCATGGAGTTACTTCGAGCGGGAAAACAGAAATTTATATAAAGCTAATCGAAGAATATCTGCATACAGGAAGACAGGTTTTGTATCTGCTTCCTGAAATAGCTCTTACCACTCAGTTAGTTTCTCGTCTGCGTCTTCATTTTGGAGACAAAGTTGCTGTTTTTCATTCAAAATATAGTAATAATGAAAGAGTTGAGGTTTGGAAACAGACACTTGAAAATTCTGAAAAAGCGCAAATAGTTATAGGAGCAAGATCGGCTTTGTTTTTGCCTTTTAATGATCTTGGTCTGCTGATTGTTGATGAAGAGCATGAGCAGACTTTTAAACAAACAGATCCGGCACCAAGATATCACGCCAGAGATGCCGCAATTGTATTAGCAAATTTTCATAATGCTAAAGTTTTACTTGGATCTGCAACACCAAGTATCGAGACTTATTTTAATACTCAGAATGATAAATATGGTTTAGTAACGCTTACTGAACGCTACAAAAATGTTCGAATGCCCGAAGTTGTTTTAGTCGATTTAAAAGACAAACATTTTAGGAAGAGAATGACAGGGCATTTTAGTGATCTTTTAATAGAAGAAATTACTGAGGCCTTGTCTTTGGGTGAACAAGTGATTTTGTTTCAAAACAGAAGAGGATATTCACCTATAATAGAGTGTTTAACCTGCGGGCACGTACCTCACTGCCAGCAATGCGATGTTAGTTTAACGTATCATAAGTTTAAAAATCAGCTGCGTTGTCATTATTGTGGATATGCTATTGCAAAACCTACGAATTGTCATAGCTGTTCAAGTATAGATTTAACCACAAAAGGGTTTGGTACAGAGCAGATAGAGCAGGAGCTGGCATCGCTTTTCCCGAAAGCAAAAACGGCACGTATGGATCAGGATACAACACGCGGTAAATTTGGTTTTGAAAAAATTATCGATACCTTTAAAAATCGAGAAATAGATATTCTTGTAGGGACGCAAATGCTGGCCAAAGGGCTTGACTTTGATAATGTAAGTTTAGTTGGAATCATGAATGCTGATAATATGCTGCATCATCCGGATTTCAGGGCTTTTGAACGCAGTTTTCAAATGATGACTCAGGTTGCAGGAAGAGCAGGAAGATCTGAAAAACAGGGAAAAGTTGTTATTCAGACTTATAATCCAAATCATAATACAATTCAACAGGTTACAAACCATAATTATAATGGTATGTATAAGGAGCAGTTATATGACAGGCAAATCTATAAATATCCTCCTTATTTCAGAATTATAAAACTTACTATAAAACATAAAGATTTTGATAAGCTGAAAGAAGGCTCAATGTGGCTGTATCAGGTTTTAAGCCAAAATCTTAATATACCCGTTTTAGGTCCTGAAGAACCGGCAATCAGCAGAATAAGAAATGAATATATCCGAACAATTTTAATTAAGATTCCGCAGAATATGCATTTGGGTAATACAAAAAAAACTATTCAGAAAATGTTGAATAGTTTTGAAGCTGTTGCTCAGTACAGAGCTATAAAAGTGGTTGTAAATGTCGATTTTTATTAAAATTACGACGTTGACAAAGCTTTAACTAAATCTTCTTTTTTGTTTCGGCTAAGCGGAATTTTAGTGATGCCGATTTCAGCAAATTTACTATTGAAACGTTCAACTTTATCAATATTAATAATATATGATTTGTGAACGCGTATGAATTTGTCTTTTGATAAATCATTTTCAAAAGATTTCATAGTCGAAAGTACCAGGTTACTGTCGTCTTCAGTAACTACTCTCACATAATCCCCAAAAGCTTCAATCCATTTGATTTTTGCAGTGAAAATTTTAAGTTTTTTAAGGTTGCTTTTTATAAAAATATGCTCTCCTTCTTCTTCTTTAACTTCTTTTTTCAGTAAATGCATATCGATTGCCCTTTTTACAGAAGCATTAAAGCGGTCTACAGCAATTGGTTTCTGCAGATAATCAGTAGCATCATAATCAAAAGCTTTTAAAGCATATTCTGCTTTAGAAGTAATAAATATAATCTGCGGTTTAGATTTTAAACCATCAAGAAAATCAAAGCCGTTAATAACCGGCATTTCTATATCAAGAAATATTAAATCGATATTATTAAGTGAGATACAACTTTTTGCTTCTATTGCATTAGAAAAATCCCCGATTAAGTGCAAACCTGGGTGATTATTAACTAATTTTGCAATAATTGTCCTCTGTATAGAACTATCATCTACAACAACACAGTTTAGTTTCATAACATTTAAATTTAGAATAAATTCAGGATAGCAGTAGTAAATGTATTATTTTTTTGGAAAAAAAACTAAAATGAGCGCATATTTTTTGCATTATGACGAATAAAAGGAAAAAAGTGTTGTATATCTAAATATAATGATTACTTTTGCACCCAATTTTAACAAATAAATTTTTTATTTATGAATCATTATGAAACTGTTTTCATTTTAAATCCCGTTTTATCTGAGGTTCAGGTGAAGGAAACAGTAACGAAATTTGAAGAATTTCTTACTAGTAGAGGAGCTGAAATGGTATCGAAAGAGGATTGGGGTCTTAAAAAAATGGCTTACGAAATCCAAAACAAAAAAAGTGGTTTTTACCATTTATTCGAATTCAAAGTAGCTGGAGAAGTTCTAATTGCTTTTGAAACTGAATTCAGACGTGACGAAAGAGTTATGCGTTTCTTAACTGTAAGTTTAGACAAACATGCTATTTCATGGGCGGAAAGAAGAAGAGCAAAATTAAAATCTACTAAAGCGTAATTATTATGTCTACAATCGAACAATCTGCAAAAGGAAAAAAAGACGGAGATATCAGATATTTAACGCCTTTAAACATTGAAACTAACAAAACTAAAAAGTATTGCCGTTTCAAAAAATCAGGAATCAAATACATCGATTATAAAGATGCTGATTTCTTATTGAAATTCGTTAACGAGCAAGGAAAAATTCTTCCACGTCGTTTAACTGGAACTTCATTAAAATACCAAAGAAAAGTTTCTGTAGCTGTAAAAAGAGCTCGTCACTTAGCTTTAATGCCATACGTGGCCGATTTATTAAAATAGTATATAAAAATCTAGTCGCTGGTTTCTGTTAAAGCAGAACCTAACTTCTAAAATATAAGGACAACAACATGGAAATTATTTTAAAACAAGACGTACAGAACTTAGGATTTAAAGATGATGTAGTATCTGTTAAACCTGGTTACGGTCGTAACTTTTTAATTCCTCAAGGATTCGCTACATTAGCAACTCCTTCTGCTAAAAAAGTTTTAGCTGAAAACCTAAAACAAAGAGCACACAAAGAAGCTAAAATTGTTGCTGATGCTAAAGCATTAGCTGAAACTTTAAAAGCTCTTGAAATTAAACTTACTGCAAAAGCTGGTGGAGAGAAACTTTTTGGTTCTATCACTAACATCGATATCGCTGAAGCTTTAGAGAAATCTGGTAATGCTATCGATAGAAAATTCATCACTAGCGGTGTTGTAAAACGTATTGGAAAATACAATGCTACAGTTCGTTTACACAGAGATGTAATCGTTGAATTACCATACGAAATTGTTGCTGAAAAGTAATAGTTTTAAAAACTATATAAAAATCCCGATGCGAATCGGGATTTTTTTGTTTAATACAAGATCTATATTAATAATTAGAATTATTGCTGGCGGTTTATGGCATATTGCTTAAGGCCTGCAGCGTAAAGCCTAAAAACAAATGAAATACGCTAGATTAACAAAAGAGCAATTTGATGAATTGCACGCTGAATTTGCCAGCTTTTTAGCAACTCAGGCAATTGATAAAGCAGAATGGGATTCTCTTAAAATTAATAAACCGGAAGTTGCAGAACAGGAGCTGGATGTTTTCTCTGATTTAATTTGGGAAGGTGTTTTAGGAAGAGCTGAGTTTTTAGAACACTTTTCTAAAAATCATATTTTTTTATTTCAATGTTTCGATACTCATGTTCAATCTATAGTATTGAAATCATTAGTTCCTGAAACTGATTTTTTGACCAAAGAAGGTTTACAGTGGTTAAGTGATAATATGTTTACTGAAAACATTGAAATGAAAGTAGGAAAAAAAGTATTTACAGAAGAGAGAAATGCTTCTATTTTTGAATTGATTAAACAAGGGGCTTTTTTAAGCGATGGTCAATTATTTACGCAAATTAATACAATTTTAGAATCGTAGTGTGTAAATAGTTCATTTTTAAAATTTTATTAGGGGGTAAGCAGTATTGTTAAAATGTTTACCCTTTTTTATTTTTTTAACTTTTGTTTAGACTTTTTTGTTTTTTATTGCCCGTATTTTTACCTCCTTTTTTAATAATATTCAAAAAATTAAGATTTTAAACAGAAATCAATAATTTGAATGTGTGTTTAATGATTATTGTTAAAATTCAATCGTTTTAAATTAATTTATTGTAGTATTAAACCTATAATTATTAAAATTAACATAAAAATTATAATTATTTTAAACCCCAAAAACAGGTGTTTTTTCTATTAAAAACTCCGTTTTTTCTTATATTCCTTCCGTTTTATTAGTTTTTGAAATTTATCGTCTTTCAAAAAAATAAGAATTTTATGCTTGTTTTATTATTTTGTTTTTTATAATTTTAGGATAGAAAAGTTAAACAAAATATTGGCTCCCATTTTTATCATGTTTTATATAAAGCCAATTTAACTTTAAAAACAAAAAATAGGATAGTATAAATTGTAATTAATTAGACTTTAAATAATAACTTAATTCGCCTGCTTATGGAACTGACAATTACTTTTTTTATCAAGTTTGCATTAGGTTTTCATATTATTTCAGCTTTAATTTTTATTATTTTGAAGAAAACCAAACTTCTTCATCCTGTAAGTTTTGCTTCTCTTGCAAATAACTTTTTTCAAAAGTTTTCAATATTCCATTTTCATTATTTAAAATTTGGCCGACGACGTTATATGTCGATGACAATATTCTGCATTAAATATTTTGTTTAATGCTAAACATTTTAATTTATTCAATTTTTGAGTTTTATTTTAAAGTAATAAAATTCATAGAAAGAGTAATCAACTTTCTATAAGAGATTGAAAAGGCTAAATGTTATCAAATTAAATTCTCCCTCCATAACTGATTTTCTTTAGGAAAATTATTTAAACAGATCACTTCATTAAGAAGATGGTGCGGAATAATATTGTCTAAAATTTACGGAATATTTTATTCCAAGAAGATAAAAATTTCTGGTTTGTATGTTTTTTAAAATATACGGTGTAATAATTTTTTTTTGAAAATTTAAACTATAGTCTTTATGTGCTAAGGATTTATTATAGGGTTTAACTAATTGATTTTTAACGTTTTTTTTAATTGCCTAAGCATACGTGCTTATCGCAGCAGGTATTTTATTGTCCATTTTCTAATCTTCCAAATTATGAAAAAAAAATTTACTTTTTGTAGTCTCAGCTTCCAGAAGAGATTATTCGGACTATTATTTTTATTCTTATTATGCACTAATGCATTTTCGCAGACTATTTGCAGACCTGTGTCTCAAACTAATAGTCAGGGAGGTCTATTGTGTGTAGGTTTAAATGTTGATAGTCCCGCCAACGCTTATGACAGCGCTGGTTTAACAACTTTTGCAACCCTGACAAATGCTGTTGGTGTAGGTTGTTTCGTTGAAGAAACACTTACTTTAAACCAGACAGCAAGAGCAGGTGACCAGATTGCTATTTATTTTGGTACCGGAAATGGTTTGCTTGACGTAGGATTGTTATCTAATGCGTCTCTTCAGGCTAAATTTTCAGGTACAAATGTAGGTTCAAGTGTGGCTTTAAATAGTCCGCTGTTGAACCTAAACTTGTTAAATGGCAATACTGTTGCGGTGGCAAAATTTGCTGTGACAGGTGATACTAATCAGATTCAAATTCAGGTTGGAGGTTTATTAAGCCTTTTAGTGAGTTTAAGAGTTTACGATGTGCGTTTAGAATTTGCACAGCCTACTGTAACAGGTGGTTTAACACAAACTGTTTGTTCAGGTTCTACTGCAGCACTTACAGCGACACCTGCCGCAGGTACAACACTTGCATGGTATAGTTCTGAGGCATCAACAACACCATTAGCAACAGGTAATACCTATACGACTCCTGCTTTAACTGCGTCAACTACTTATTATATAGGTATTTCGAGAGCTGCAGGCTGTGAGGGGAATGTTCGTGTTCCTGTGGTTCTAAATGTTTCAAATCCTGTTGCTCCTGCTGTAAATAATGCGGGAACTTCAATTTGTTCTACGGGAGCAACCCAGCAAACAACTTTGACACTTTTAAATCCTATTCCGGGAACAACATATTCCTGGTATTCCGGACCAACTGGCGGAACTGCACTTGCATCAGGAACAACTTATTCTCCTACTGTTTCATTAGGAACAACAACTTTTTATGTTGGAGGTTCTATAGGAAATTGTGTGAGCCCAACTCGTACAGCTGTAAATGTTGTTTCGACAGCAGTGCCGGCAACGCCAACTGTTTTAACACAAAGTGTTACTATTCAATCAGGTCAGAATGCTACTTTAACGGCGACATCTTCTGAACCTGGAGCTCAATTAAATTGGTATGATGTTGCCACAGGCGGAACAGCGGTTGCTGCAAACACAGCTACTTTTACAACGCCAATTTTAACAGCAACAAAAATATATTATGTAGAAGCACAAAGCCCGAACGGTTTATGTCCTAGTGCTGCCAGAGTACCGGTTACTGTAACGGTTCAACCAGCTGCTTTAGGCGGATGTCTTGAAGCCAGCAGTCAGTTAACGGTTCAAAACGGATTGTGTCTACTGTGTAGTTCTGCAAATCCAAATAATTCTGTAGATGGAAATCCTGCTACAGCAGCGAGACTTAGTGTTCCGGTTGGGTTAATTAACGGTTGGGTTCAACAGACATTACAATTTAATAATCCTGGAAAAGCAGGTGATATTGTAGATGTGGAGCTAGAATTACCAGGCGGTATTGCAGATCTTTCTTTATTAGGAGCCGTTAGTTTGGCAACTTATAACGGAGCAACTTATAATAATGACAGAATTGCTATTAATAATCCGTTAATTACACTTCAATTATTATCAGGAAATCGTTTTAGAGCCAGTGTAGTTGCAGGAGCTAATTTTGATCGTGTTGAAATTCGATTAGGAGGTTTGGCTACTGTTTTAACAACAGCTGATATTTATCAGGCAACTTACAGATATAAAGCGCCTGTAATTACAGGAAATACAACTATTTGCAGTGGAGCAGCTACAACATTAACTGCGGCTCTTGCGGTAGGTGAAACTGTGAATTGGTATAGTGCAGCTACAGGAGGAACTTCGTTAGCATCTACAGCTGCGTTTACAACTCCGGCTTTAACAGCACCAACAACATATTATGTTGAAATAACAAGAAATGGTTGTGTAAATAGTGAAAGAAATCCAGTTCAGGTATTGATACAAAATCCTGTACTGCCTACAGTTACTCCATCACCATCGAGCATTTGTAACGGACAGTCTACAACTTTAACAGTTGATATACCAGTTGCAGGTACTACTTATAATTGGTACGATGCGGCAACGGGAGGTAATTTAGTATTTACAGGAACGGCGTATACAACGCCAGCTTTGACTGCTAATGTAACATATTATGTAGAAGCAGTTGTAGGCGGTTGTTCAACTCCAACTCGTACTGCGGTTCCGCTGACAGTTAATCCTTTGCCTGCGGTACCAACTTTTGCGTCAACAGATGTAATTATACAATCTGGACAAACTATTACTTTGGCTGTTCAGAATCCGGTGGCGGGTGTTAGATACAATTGGTATGATGTTCCAACTGGTGGTGCTTCTGTTGCATTTGATACTACAACTTTTACTCCTAGCCCAGCTTTAAGTGCTAATAAAACGTATTATGTTGAAGCAGTTAATGTGAGTACTGATTGTACTAATTTAACAAGAGGTGTAATTAATGTTATTGTAATAGCTAATACAAGTACTTGTTTGCAAGCTGGTACACAGGCAACATCTACAGATGGTGTATTATGTGGTTTATGTACAGCACTTACTCCAAATGATTCTGTAGATGGTAACATTAATTCGTATGCACATCTTTCTGTACCGCTTGGAGTAGGAGGATTCATCCAGCAGCAATTGATTTTTGCTAATCCGGGTCAGGCAGGAGATATTATTGATGTGGAATTAGAAGTTCCGGGAGGTCTTTTAGATATCAGTCTTTTATCTAATATTACTTTGGCAACTTACAACGGAGCAACTTACAACAACGATAGAATTTCTGTTAATAACAATTTATTAAATATTCAATTGTTGTCAGGAAATAAATTTAAAGCAAGCTTTACTACAGCAGCTGCATTTGATCGAATTGAAGTAAGATTAGGAGGTCTGGCTACAGTATTAAGCAATTTATACATTTATCAGGCGGCATACAGATTTCCAAATGCAACTGTAACGGGTGCTGCAAATCCAATTTGTTCTGGTCAGACAGCTTCTTTAACAGCATCTTCTACAGGAACAGAAACTTTTACCTGGTATGATGCTCCAACAGGAGGAAATATTGTTGCAGTTAATCCAACTGCTGCATTAACTTCTACTACAACTTTTTATTTACAAGGAACGCGAGGCGGTACTTGCGAGAATAGCTTACGTCAGGGAATTACAGTAACTGTATTGCCAATTCCTACAGATGCTGATGTTGTAGTTGCAACTCCGGTTGAAGCTACTTGTACAGGACAAGCTGTTATAGCTCCAACAACAACTATTGCAGGAGCAGAATTTAGATATTATACAGATCAAAATAAAACAACTCAAATTGTCAACGGAAGCGTAATTGGCGGTGTAACATTTGCAATAGATGCTACTACGGGCGCACTTTCATTAACTGGTGTAACTGCTTCTGGAACCAATTATTTTGTTTCTATTTTAAATGGAGGTACTTGTGAAAATGTAAACGGTTCATTAAAAGAAGTTACAGTAAATTTACCTTCAACAACTACTTTGACAGTTAATGCTGCTTTGACAGGTTGTGGAAGTGCTAATTTAAGAAACGCAATTACTAACTTTGATTCAACAGGAAATACTACTTATACTTTCTATGATCCTTCAAATAATGTAATTACTTCAGATGCTGCTTCAAATATTACAGTAGGCGGGAATTATTCAATCGAAGCCCAGCTTACTGGTGATACTTGTCCTTCTGTTAGACAAACTATAGCAGTAACGATCAATGCTTTACCAAGTATAGTGGTAACGAATCCACAGGAATCTGTAAATGTAGGTACAAATGTTACTTTACAAGCAACTTCTACAGCGCCAATCACTTGGTTTGATCCGCAGGGAAATGCTTTGCCAGGAACATCAACAGGTGCATTAAATACACCGGGAGTTTATACTTATACTGCAGTCGCTAATGACGGAACTTGTACAGCAACTGCAACAAAAATAATTAACGTTATAAACCTTAGCAGTTGTAAATCATTAACAGAAAGAGTTTATGCAACGGCACAGACATCTGGTTCAATAGTTACTGGAAATGTTACTAATGGAGGAAGTGCAGTTGATGGAAACCCACAGACTTATTCTACAATTACTACAGGTTTAGGACTTTTAGGAGTAGGTACAACATGGCAGAATTTAACCTGGCCAAGTGTTATTACTAAAGGAACGCCGGTAACGATTAAATTAGGATCTGAATACAGCTTATTGGCTGTTGGTCAAAATTTATCAGTAATTGGAACTATTGGAGGTGTTGATATTGGAGCAATGCAGTCAGTATCAGGATCTTTATTGAACTTAATTTCAGGGGATAATACTTATGAGTTCACTTTTGTTCCTTCAGATGCATCTGGACCACAAGCTTATGACGGAATTCGTATTCAGTCGGCTTCTGTTTTAAGTGTTGCTCAAAATACAAAAGTATTCGATGCTCATTATAATACATCAGTTCCATCTGTAGCATGTACTCCGGGAGATATTCGTGATATTTTCTATGGAGCAACAGATATGGGACTTCCAGTTGGGGCAGTTACAGCAACTGTAGGGGTAAGTGATGCATGGAATATTGCTGACAATGATATTACCACTTTTGCTACAATGTATAGTACAATTGGAGTAGCTGCTGCATCAGATTTAACTGTAGAATTTAAAACACCTTCAGTTGTAAGCGATACATTAAGAATTGTTGTTTCAAAACCAGGAACACTTTTAGATGTTAACTTATTGACTGGATTTTCAATTCAGCGTTATTTAGGAAGTGTTCCAGTTGGAGCACCAATTCAAAATACTAGTACATTATTAAGTTTAAGATTATTGCCGGGAAATACAATGGCAATGGTTTTGGTTTCTTCACCAACAGAATCTTATGACAGAGTAAGAATTCGTTTTGGAGGAGTTGCAGGAGTTTTAGATTTCTTACGAGTACATACCGTAGAAAGAGTAGCTAATACAACAGTTGTAGGAGCTGATCCTCAAAATAAAATAATAGTCTGTCCGGGTTCAACGATAACACTTCAAATACCCGAAGAAGCCTGTTCAACTTATATTTGGTACGATTCGCCAACTGGAGGAGCTTCGGTTGCAACAGGACCAAGTTTTACAGTTCCGGCCAATTTAACAGCAGGAATTTACAAATATTATGTACAGCCGGTACGTTATGGCTGTGAAGCCTTTACAAGAGGTGAAGTTACTGTTGAAGTAAAAGCTTCAGCTCCGGTAAATGCTTTAACAGATATTACTTTAAACGGAGGAACTACAACGTCAATTTGTTCTCCTTCAGGAACAGTAACTTTAGCAACAAGTTTAAGCGGAACACCAGTTGTAACCAATCCAGTTTACTATTGGTATAGCTTTAACGGAAGTACAAGTCAGTTAATTCCGGGAGAAACAACTGCACAATTAATCGTAAACGGATTAGCTCCGGGAACTTATACCTATTATGTAGGAGTTAGTTCAGATCAATTTTGTGAAACAGCTGCAGCAGATAGAAAACAAATTACGTTTACAATTCTGCCTCCTTCAATTGCAAATGATATAGTAGTTGATGATATAACAGTTTGTCACGATGTACCTGCTTCGTTAACTCCAACTGCACCAACATTAACAAATCCGGTATTTACCTGGTATTTGGATGCAGCTAAAACACAGCCAATAACCAATGGTGCAGTTATAGCCGGCGTTACTTATACAATTGATCCGGTTACTGGTGTTTTAACTGCAGTAGGTTTAACAAAAGCAGTAAGCCCAATAACATATTATGCAGCTGTTGCAAGTGCTAATACTTGTGAAAATCTAGCAGGAACATTGCAAGATGCAGTAATCATTATTAGTGATCCAAGTACACCAACATTAACAAATCCAGGAGATCAAAACTTCTGTTTGGTAAATGCACCAACTTTTGCGAGTATTTTACTAAATGAGTCTAATATTGCATGGTATACTGCTGCAACTGGAGGAACTCCAATTGCTTTAACAGATGCCTTAACAACTGGAGTTTATTATGTAGGTCATATTGATCCTGTTACTTTATGTGAAAGTTCAACAAGATTAGCTGTAACAGTAAATGTTAATGATCCTGGAACACCAACATTAGTAACAGCAGGAACACAAAACTTTTGTTTATTAAATTCACCGACTTTTGCCAGTGTTCAGTTTAATGAAACCAATATTGTTTGGTATACAGCATTAACAGGCGGAACAGCGATTCCATCAACAACAGCTTTAACAAGCGGTACATACTATGCTGCTATCAGTGATCCGGCAACAGGCTGTGAAAGCGCAGTAAGATTAGCTGTAACGATCAATGTTAACGATCCTGGCACACCAACATTAGTAACAGCAGGAACACAAAACTTCTGTTTGGTAAATGCACCGACTTTTGCGAGTGTTCAATTTAATGAAGCCAACATTGTTTGGTACACAGCATTAACAGGCGGAACAGCGATTCCATCAACAACAGCTTTAACAAGCGGTACATACTACGCAGCTATCAGCGACCCAACAACAGGCTGTGAAAGTGCAGTAAGATTAGCGGTAACAATCAATGTAAGCGATCCTGGCACACCAACATTAGTAACAGCAGGAACACAAAACTTCTGTTTGGTAAATGCACCAACTTTTGCCAGTGTTCAGTTTAATGAAACCAATATCGTTTGGTACACAGCATTAACAGGCGGAACAGCGATTCCATCAACAACAGCTTTGACAAGCGGTACGTATTATGCAGTAATCAGCGATCCTGCAACAGGCTGTGAAAGTGCAGTAAGATTAGCGGTAACAATCAATGTAAGCGATCCGGGAACACCAACATTAGTAACAGCAGGCACTCAAAACTTCTGTTTGGTAAATGCACCAACTTTTGCCAGCGTTCAGTTTAATGAAGCCAACATTGTTTGGTACACAGCATTAACAGGCGGAACAGCGATTCCATCGACAACAGCTTTAACAAGCGGTACATACTACGCAGCAATCAGCGATCCAACAACAGGCTGTGAAA
>PJTO01000142.1_pt1 | contig 84095 bp, 56 predicted proteins | sample 1512101 | NCBI WGS metagenome assembly PJTO01 (sample SAMN08177690, study PRJNA422409) | Soil metagenome, whole genome shotgun sequencing project.
CAGATACTTTGAAAGCGACGGTGCAATCAGCGACGCATCCTATATAAGGCTGAAAAATATTTCTATTTCATACGACATTCCTTTACAGGACCTTAAATGCAGACTATTTTTAGAAGGACAGAATCTTTTGACTTTTACCAAATACAATGGTGCAGACCCCGAATTTACTTCTCTGGGCTATCTGCCACCTTTAAAAGTGTTTTCAGCTGGCCTACAGTTTAATTTTTAAAGAATTATAATCATGAAAAATACAATTATAATCCAGAAATATTATTTTATAAAACTCATATGCAAAAATGCATTCGATACAAAATTATTAACTTTATTGGCTTTTGTATTTATTGCTTGTGATGGTTTTGTGGATGTTGATCTTCCAAACTCCCAGTTAGCAGCCTCCGAGGTATTTGAAGAAAAGTCTACTGCCAATGCTGCAATGACACAGGTATACGCCAAAATGAGGGACGGAGGGCTTTTTACGGGATATGCAACAGGACTTTCAAACCTTTTAGGCAATTATACGGACGAACTTGCATTTTATGGCACAGCGCAGGAAGGCACCGTTAATTTCTACAATAATGTGGTGCTTCCTTCAAATTCATCAGTAAAATCGATCTGGAACAGCAGCTACAATCAGATTTATGGAGCAAATGCAGTTTTGGAAGGAGTTACAGCCTCACAAAAACTTCCTGACAGTGACCGAAGACAGCTTATGGGCGAAGCCTTGTTCACTAGGGCATTAATCCACTTTTACTTAACCGGCATTTACGGAAACATTCCATATGTGAGTACGACAGAATATCAGACCAACAGATCACTAGCAAAAGAGTCTTCAGGTAGAATATATCTTCACTGCATCGATGATTTGAAACGTGCTTCAGGGCTGCTCTCTGAAAGTTATATTGCACCCGATCGCACAAGACCTAATAGATCTGCCGCAAGGGCATTGCTTGCAAGAGTTTATCTATACACCCAGCAGTGGGCAGAATCTTCCAATGAAGCTTCGGCAGTACTAAATAATACTGGGCTTTATACATACGAAAATAATCTATCGAAAACTTTCTTAAAGGGATCGCAGGCAACTATCTGGCAGTTTTCTGCCAATACGGCTATTGGTAATACTCTTGAAGCGCAGACATTTATATTCAGCTCCGGTCCGCCAGCTATCACAGCTCTCAGCCCGTTTTTTTTAAGTTCATTCCAAAATGGTGACCTGAGAAGAACTCTTTGGATAACATCTGTAACAAACGGAATCACAAGTTGGCATTATCCTTCCAAATATAAAAATAAGGGAACCGGTACTTCAACTGAATTTTCAATCATTCTAAGATTAAGTGAAATCTATCTTGTGCGGGCAGAAGCTCGCGCGCATGCTGGGGATCTGATAGGAAGTAAAGAAGATATTAATAAAATCCGCCACTCTGCAGGACTAGCAGATACTCCTGCCGTTTCACAAAATGAAATTTTGAATGCTCTGTTGCAGGAAAGAAGACACGAACTGTTTACTGAACTTGGTCACCGCTTCTTTGACCTTAAACGATTTGGCTCTCTTGATACCGAACTTTTTCCTGTAAAACCTCAGTGGCAGACGTTCAAGTCAGAACTCCCTCTTCCTGAAACCGAATTGATTCTAAACTCAAATTTAAATCCGCAAAATACTGGCTACTGATGACAAACATACTAAATATTAGCAGATCTTTTTGGATTAGTATCTATCTGTTTTTGGCAATCTGCCCCATTATGGGGCAGATTAAAAAAAATGCTGTAAGTATTGATGACTACAAAAGATGGGGAACCTTATCAGTTGGAAGCATTTCTGACAATGCGTTGTGGGCAAGTTATACAATGACCTATGAAAATAGTATTGATACTCTATTTATTAAAAATACTGATAAACCTACACTTTACAGTATTACATTGGCCAGTAATGGGATGTTTTTAAAAAACAATTTTTTCTGTTGTCTGCTTTCAAAAACACGTTTTATGCTTTTTGATTTAGAAAGAAACAAAAAATTATATATTGAAAATATAACGGATTTTATTTCCCTGAACAGTAAGATTCTCTTGACCAGGTCGTCCCCTGATGGAAAAAAATCACTGCTCATCTGCAATTTAAAAGGTCATGTTCTTAAAGAAATAACAGATATTGGATCTTTTTGTATAAGTCCTGATAAATCAATGTTAGTATGCACAAAGCTTTCACATAGAACATCAGCACAACTCTATAATCTTATCGACAAAATTTCCATTACTAACATACCAATTAACCCTCAAATATATTTTGATATAATCAAATGGAATAGTAAAAACGGCAGTGTTCTACTTTCTGGTTCAGGTAAAGATGCGTTAAATCGAAATTTCACTGCTATAATATATTACAAAATTAGAGAGGGGAAAAATTATTTCTACAGCATTATACATGATAAAAACATTCCTGATAATTTCTATATAGATGGCAGACATTTAAGCTCATTTGTCATTTCTGATGATATGAATTATGTATTTTTTAAAGCCAGACAAATAATTGATGTCGATGTTAATTCTGCTTCTGAAAATGTACAGATATGGAATACAACTGACAAAGACCTTTACCCTAAAAGAAAAGCATTTCCTTCTGGCCGAGAGAAGTCCCTTCTTTTCAGGTGGAATCCTGAAACGGGTAAGACTATGCAGATCGGAAGCGAAGAATTTTCATATGTGCTTTTAAATGGCGACCAGCTGTTTGCACTTCTATGCAATAGTGAAAAAAACAAACCTTCATTCAAGCAGAAGCCTGAACTGGATTTTTCAATTCTAGATATTAAAACAGGTGAAATAACGCCATTCTTAACCAAGCAGCAGAGTACAGGATTGACTAAAACGATGTCCTTTTCTCCGCAAGGAAATTTTGTATCTTATTTCAAAGATGAGAATTGGTGGCTGTATGATTTTAAAAATAAATCTAGTTTCAGCTTAACAGGAAATATTAAGCACAGTTTTGCAAATAATAGTACGCAGTACGGCACTTCTGTTTCTCCATACGGTTTTGCAGGATGGACCGAAAATGACAGATCTGTGGTAATTTACGATAAATACGATCTCTGGGAATTCGATACAAAGACCCGAAGGGCGAAGAGACTTACAGACGGCAGGGAAAACAAAATAATATACAAACTTGTATCAACTAAGCCTGAAGACCTGTCAATATTAGATTCCAAAGCTCACACTTTAATACCTGGAGAAAATACTATTTTAAATTTAAAAACAGATGACAATTCAAAAACTGGAATTGCATTTCTCGACAGGTCATGGAAACTTCAGAGGGTATTTTTTGACTCGGTTTTTGTTTCAGCAGTGAAAAAAGGAACTGGTAACAGTTTTATATATACGAGGGAAAAATTTAATATGTCCCCTAACCTGACAGTTAAAATAAATATGCGTGAACCTCGTATCCTATTTAATAGCAATCCCCATCAAAAAGACTTTTTATGGGGGAACTCTAGATTAATCAAATACAAAAACTCGAAAGGTGAAACCCTAAATGGCGCACTTTTTTTTCCTGCGGGATATGATAAAAACAAAAGCTATCCAATGATTGTAAATGTTTATGAGAAACAGTCATCAAAGCTACATAGATATTTTAATCCCACACTTTTAAACGGATGTTCATTTAATGTTTCGAATTATACCAACAGCGGCTATTTTGTACTTCTACCGGATATATCCTATGAACTTGGAAATCCAGGATTTTCAGCTTTAGAGTGTGTAACTGAGGCAGTGAATGAAGTCCTTTCAAATTATCCTGTCAATTCTAAAGAACTTGGAATTATGGGGCATTCTTTCGGGGGATTTGAGGTCAATTTCATTATTACTCAGACCAACTTATTCAGTGCAGCCATTTCTGGCGCATCGCTTAGTGATCTCAACAGTGCTTATCTGACCTTCAACAAGTACGATTTTATTCCCGAAGCATGGCGGTTCGAGACCTTTCAAATGCGAATGGGCTCCTCATTATTTGAGAATTACGACGGCTATCAAAACAACAGTCCAGTAAGACATGCATCTAATATAAGTACACCTCTGCTTTCATATACCGGGGATTCGGACACAGCTGTTGAGCCTCTTCAAAGCAAAGAATTTCATCTTGCACTCAGAAGGCTTCAGAAGCTGCAGGTCTTATTGATTTATCCAAATGAAAATCATGTTTTTACAAATAAGTCCAGCCAAATTGATCTTACCCAAAAGAGTATGGAATGGTTTGGGCATTTTTTAAAACATGAACCTAAACCAAAATGGATGAATGCCTATTAAAAAGACAATGCCGTTTTCTTACGAAAACGGCATTGCACTTTATCAGGAGGTTTTAATCCTGAACTTTCCACATAGGAAGATTACAGTTATTATTTGGATTATTTTCATCTACTTTACCAAATAATTGCGTGCTTCCGTAAGAACAGATTTCAATAGTCTGCTCAGTCTGACATCTTTCATCTTCTTGATGACACGGATCTAGCTGCGAAACATAGCGGTAAGCTGGACGCTCATCAAATGCCTTAGCACTACCCATAGATGCAGTAAAAAATGCCCCTGCTCCTCCTAAGATTGCGACTGCCAACGGAGCCGAAAATCTTTTTAACAAATTTGATTTCATATTTATAACATTTATATGGTTACGATCTACTCTATTACAGGTTTTCGATCAAATCCCTGACTTTGGCCAATGTATTTTAAAAGTCATTCTGCTTTTGCTGCATGATCTTGAAGCATATGTTTTCTTAATTGGTAGCAGATTAATTTGCTCCCGATAATGGCATATAAATGGCTACCATATACATATATGCCTTTAATCTTTTTTCTATCAATATCATATACAGGAAAACTTGACCTATAAGTTCTGTTTGAAAGGTCATACACATCTATAATTGAAGCTGTTCTCCATAAATAGTCGGACTCGTATTGCCCCGGCAGTACTGAATTTATAAAAAGTAGATTTCCATAAGTTGCACTTAACCGATTGACCATTAACGGTCGTTTAGCTAGTGTAATTCTTCCCTTTTTTTTATCTTCAGCTAAGTCTAGATGTACTTTACTTACAGTGTCAATAGTTTTACCTTTGACCTCGACTTTTAACTTTGGATTTATAATAAGATATTCATTTCGGTATGCATATACATATATTATTTTTTCGATCTCTGAATTGTACAATAGAACACCATCGGTGTCAATAATTCCATCAATCTGCTTTTCAAGAAGACCTGTTTTCAATAATATTTTGGTGGTATCTTTCAAATTTACTTTTCCAATTACATTTTCATTAGCTGGTGGCATGAAATATCGCACTGCTAAATGAATAGAATCCATGGGTGCAACACTTGAAAAATAATTCCCGCTGTGCATTTTAAAATCTGCATTCCAATTGCTGTTTCTCCCGCTAAAAAAATAAGGTGCTCTACCTTCAAACACAAAAAAATGATCTTGATAAATCCTGACACTCGGAATCGAGAAAGGCATCTTAATTTTCTCAAGTGTAATTATATGCTCGGTTAATTTCTTTGACATTGTATCTAGGGCTTTAACTTTTAGCAGATACTTTGAATCTGCCAGATAAAGTGTCCCAGATGAACTGCCGGCAAAATAGCATGAATTAGATTTTAAATCAATCTGAAAAAGTTCCTGTGCTGTATGCTGCGGAAAACGTCTGACAAATTTGTTCTTATAATGAATAATATGATTTGATAAATTGAAAAGAAGTATGAGCATCAGACCAGGTAATAATACACATACAGATAACAAAAAAAATTTAAACCTCTGTTTGTAGAATAGTATTCTACTCTCAGTAAATCTGCTTTGGAGAAGTATAAACGCAATACCTGCCAAAACAGTAAAAATCAGATTAAATACAAGATGCTGCTGCCATGTCATCTTTTCCAAAATGCCTCCGCATGAACAGGGAACATAAGAACTGTAATTAAGCATGATATAAATATAAAGAGAGAATAAGAACATCATTGTAAAGGAGAGTAGAAGTCCTAAATATTTGAAACTTCTGAACATCAGAAGCACGCAGATTCCTAATTCTGACAATGGAATAAAAAACACCATCCATTCAGCATAAGGAGTTAATATTGGTGATTGTCCAAGCTGGACATTAAAATTCTCAAAATCAATCAATTTACTCACCGCTGCATATACAAATAAAAGCACCAAAATCAGACTTATTATCTCTACAGTTTTTTCTCTATAACTATCATTGAAATTCATAACAAATAATTTGAACGATTTATATCCAAAACATTAATAGCAAAAGCATATACAAAACTAAATCCAAAAAATGAAAGAAAACACATCAAAAACAAACCAAAAAACATCAAAACCATACCAATTTATATTTCAAGATTTCTGCAACAAAAAATGCTTCACAGAATAAGTCCGCAAAGCATTTTCGACATCTTAAATATTCATTAATCAAGATTTTACATCTTCATAAAACTCAAAAGTTTCTGGTTTAGTTCGACAAGTCCTGCCTTTTGAAGGCATTCCTGTGAGACACTTTTCAGTTCAGCCAGCTCCTCTTCTGCAATACTTCCCATAAGGCTTCCTTCATCTTTTTCCAGCAGCACTCCCCTGTCAATAAAGTGGCATAACAGCAGTACATTTTTGCGTGAAATTTTCAGATCAATCTTCACCGGCTCACTCATGCCTGGGATGCTCAATACAGTATCGAACACCTTGGCTGCATAATTCTTTGCACTCATAATTTCAGCGTTTTTAAATTAATAAATCAAAGCCTAAAGGTAGCAATGGCGTCTCAAAGCATCATAAGCAAAATTTACCTATGATGGGATCCTTTGGAATTTCCTGCATAAATTCGTCTGAATATTAGAAGGGAGTCTGAATTTTTAAACAGACTCTGTAGGATTGCCACGCCTTGCTGCAATCTGCAAGATGTCCGGTTGTATCACAACCGCTATCTTGCTGCCTCTTTGCTCGGAACTCGCTGGCAGTGAAAACTGGAAGATTTATAATATCGAATGAATAACGAAAATGATGACGGAAGAGAAAAAAAACAGGACAAGATGGCTTCATCTTAGGCTCAGCGAGCAGGAATATGAGGTTTTACAGCAGTATTTTGCAGACTCGGTCTGCCCCAAAATGAGTGATTTTGCACGTAAAAATCTGCTGCGCAAACCCATAGTTTTGAAATGTAGAAATGCATCTCTTGATGAGCTGATGACAGAAATGGTAAAGCTCAGAACAGAGCTTAATTCCATTGGAAATAATCTTAACCAGGCTGCAAAAAAACTGCACACACTTTCTCAGATTTCTGAATTCAAAGTATGGATATTGAGTTTTGAAACAGATAAAAAAATGCTGTTCACCTCTATAAATGCGATTAAAAATACAATCCTAAATGTTGCTGAAAAATGGTTGCAGTCATAAATACGGGATCATCAGTCAGAAGTATTTTTAACTACAATGAAAATAAGATCGAAGCAGAAAAAGCAGAGCTTATCGGCGGCGGAAATTATCCTGTTGAAGCCTCGGGACTTCACAGAGATCTCAGGCTGAAACTGCTTTTAAAACAGCTCGAATTAAATACAAATGTTAAACGGGGAAGCGTACATATCTCGCTGAATTTTGATTCCTCTGAAAATAATCTGTCGAAAGAAAAACTCATGGAAATTGCCAACGTTTATATGGATAAAATAGGTTTCGGATCCCAGCCTTATTTGGTGTACCAGCATCATGACGCTGGACATCCGCATATCCACATTGTTTCTGTAAAAGTGCAGTCAGACGGGAAAAGAATTGACATGAATAACATCGGCAGAAACCAGTCCGAAACAGCACGAAGGGATATTGAAAAGGCATTTAGTTTGGTTGTCGCTCAGTGCAGTAAAAAGGAAGAAATAATCACTATAAAACCTGTAAAAAGTATTGTTGCTCAATATGCGGAATCTGAAACTAAAAAAACAATTGCCAATGTTCTGAACACTGTTATTCCAAATTATAAGTATACTACCGTGGGAGAATTAAATGCTGTTCTAAACCTATACAATATCACCGCGCTGCAGGGAGCAAAAGATTCAAGAATGTTTCAGCATAGGGGACTCGCATACCAGATTCTCAATGATAAAAAACAGCCGGTTGGCGTTCCCATAAAAGCAAGCAGTTTTTACCTTAAGCCAACTTTAAAATATTTGGATATAAAATTTGCTGCAAATAAAACAAACCGAAATCCTCATTTGAAAAGAATTAAAAATGCAGTTGATATGGCATTTATTCAGAACAAAATTAAGACGGTTTCTGATCTAGACAGTATTCTTACAAAGGGCGGGATTAAGATTGCAGAGAGAAGAAATGAACAGGGAATTCTTTATGGTTTGACCTACGTGGACCACATAACAAAATGCGTTTTTAACGGGAGTACTTTGGGAAAGCCGTATACAGCATCTGGAATTGAAGAACGGTGCGGTGTCAAAGAATTCAATAGTAATCGAAAAACTGTTACAGATATAGATCATAGACAGCTTGTGAATAAATCGCAGCATTCATCTTTTATCAGTGGAAACGAGGTGCAAAAGATATTTGATTCCCTGCTGCAAACTGATTCAGCTGCTGAATACATTTCAAAGAAATTCAAAAGAAAAAAGAAAAGAAGAAGAAAAGGACTTAACGATTAATAAATAAAAATCTAAGATCATGCAGACAGGAGAAAATGAACAGGCGCTTAGAAAAATTCTTGATATGACAAGGCTCATCAGCATGGTACTGCTCTGCCTTCATTTCTACTATTTCGGTTATAATGTTTTTAAGTTCTGGGGGCTTACGAATAATTTTGGAGATAAAATACTGCAGAACGTTTTCCGTACAGGACTGCTGGATTATTTCCATACCTCTAAACTTTTTGCCTTGGGATTTTTATGCATATCACTTCTTGGTGCAAAGGGCAGGAAAAACGAAAAGCTGAACTTGAAAACAGCCATGTATTACATCGTTGCAGGATTCACGGCTTACTTCTCAAGTTACGTTTTTCTGATTGCTTTCTTGATGCCTGAAACAAAATTAATTATCTATATGCTGTGTACTGCTTTAGGATATCTGCTGCTGCTCTCAGGAGGAACGCTGCTTTCAAGAATCATTCGCAGAAATCTGGGCAGCAGTGATATTTTCAATAGGGAAAATGAAACATTCCCACAGGAAGAAAGGCTTCTTGAAAATGAATACTCCGTTAACCTTCCGGCAAAGTATAATCTGAAAAATAAAGTGCGGAAAAGCTGGATTAATATCATAAACCCCTTTCGGGGAATACTGGTTGCGGGGACACCTGGATCTGGAAAATCTTATTTTATAATCCGCCATGTCATAACCCAGCACATCCGTAAAGGATTCTCAATGTTTGTCTATGATTTTAAGTTTGACGACCTCAGCATTATTGCGTATAACACCTGGCTTAAGTATAAACATTTATATATGGTCGAGCCTAAGTTTTATGTAATTAACTTTGATGACCTGAGCCGCACGCATAGATGCAATCCGCTTGCTCCCGAATCAATGACAGACATCACGGATGCGGCTGAATCAGCACGCACAATTCTTCTGGGATTAAACCGGGAATGGATAAAAAAACAGGGGGACTTTTTTGTGGAATCACCCATTAATTTTCTATCTGCTGTCATATGGTATCTTAAAAAATATAATAACGGAGAATTCTGCACTCTGCCTCATGTTATCGAACTTATGCAGATTGAATACAACAGTCTTTTCACACTTCTGAGAACTGAAAAAGAAATAGAGATTCTGATCGACCCGTTTGTCAGCGCCTATCTGAATAATGTCATGGAGCAGCTTGAAGGGCAGATCGCTTCTGCTAAGATTTCCATGGCACGATTATCGAGTGCGCAGCTTTATTATGTGCTTTCTGGAAATGATTTTACACTCGATATTAATAATCCTGCAGATCCTAAGATAGTCTGCATGGGAAACAATCCATTGAAAATCCAGACATATGGTGCTGTGCTTTCCCTTTTTGTTAGCAGGCTCATCAAGCAGGTAAACCAGAAAGACAGACTAAAAAGCAGCCTGATATTTGATGAATTCCCTACCATCTATCTCAATAATATGGACAGTCTGATTGCTACCGCAAGGAGCAACAAAGTAAGCACCTGTCTGGGGATTCAGGACTTCAGCCAGCTGCGCAAGGATTACGGTCGCGAGCAGGCAGATGTCATACTAAATATCACCGGAAATATCATCAGCGGTCAGGTAAACGGTGATACGGCCAAACAGCTTTCTGAACGTTTTGGAAAAATACTGCAGGATCGTGAAAGCCTTTCCATTAACAGCTCAGATACCTCGATCAGCAGGTCAAAACAATTGGAAGCTGCCGTTCCAGCTTCGAAGATATCCTGTTTAAGTTCAGGTGAATTTGTTGGTATAACTGCCGACAATCCTGACTGTAAAATTGTACTCAAAACATTCCATTCCGAAATATTAAATAATCATGATGAGCTTAAAAAAGAAGAAAATTCATATCTGCAGATAAGTCCCGTACGGATCATAAATAACACGATGATTGAACGCAATTATCTGCAGATAAAAGATGATATAGCTGAGATTGTAAATTCAGAATTAGAACGGCTTTTGCATGACCCGGCATTGTCTCATTTAGTAATCAAAAAAAAGAAATAAGTCTTATTATAATCTAATTGTTTACTTGACCTGCGAGTGGTTTTTAATTAATTTTGCCGTATGAATCATGAAGAAATAAAACGTTATTTTGAGGCCACTCCTCCGCCAAAGGAAGTGCAGTTGACACCGTGGGCCAACATCACCGATACCCAGGTTTTCCTAAGGAGCTGTTACAGCACAATCAAAAACTTTAACGGTCCTGTCGACCGCTGTCCTGCATGGTGGCACCTGAGGGATTTTTATATCCTCATGAAAAAAACGGCACAGCAGGCTGCAGTGGAAAAAATAGAGGAAACGCCTTTTGAAGAAATCCCAGATGAAACTTCATCCGCAGGCGAAACAGCTGTCTGAGGTTCCTTTTAAATAACATGAGCGGCATAAAAAACAGCCCTGCAATATTTGCAGGGCTGTTTTTTTTATATAACTGGTTCTATCGGTTCAGAAAAGAAGAAATTTTGTTTTGCTTTTTCTAACGCAATCCGATTACGAAAATAAATAGAAACAGGCATTAATGAAAATTGACGATGCGTAATTTCTGAATAAAGGATTTCGGACTCAAAAAAGCATGATTTCAAATCACCTGAAAAATAAGGGCTTTATATTTTTGTTACTATTTATAACATTATAGTTTTTAAAAATGTTATTATCTGTTACTAATTTTGATCTGTATAAACGGATAGAAATTATGACAAGGGCAATTGTACACATCGACATGAACACGTTTTTCGTATCCTGCGAAAGACTCACCAATTCTGAACTTAACGGTATTCCGCTGATCATAGGCGGAGGAGAAAGAGGCGTCGTGGCTTCGTGTTCCTACGAGGCTAGAAAATTTGGCGTACGCTCAGCCATGCCTATTCACATGGCCATGAAATTGTGCCCGCAGGCCAAAATCATGAAAGGAGATATGGAGCTCTATTCACGTCTCTCACATGACATAACTGAAATAATTCAGGAAAAAGCGCCCGTTGTGGAAAAAGCCAGCATCGATGAATTCTATCTGGACATCACCGGAATGGACAAATTTTACGGCAGCTACAAATGGACCGATGAGCTCGCACAGCGAATCACCAAAGAAACTGGTCTGCCTCTTACCTTTGCACTTTCGGTCAATAAGACCGTATCGAAAATAGGAACAGGAGAAGGCAAACAGAAGCAGAACCTTGAAATTCCCGAGCATCTGGTCCAGCAGTTTTTAAACCCGCTTTCAATCCGCAAAATCCCGATGGTCGGGGAACAGACCTTTCAGACGCTCTCCCGCATCGGAATCCGCACCATCCGCACACTTTCAGAAATGCCTGCAGATGTGCTGATGCAGATGATTGGTAAAAACGGCATTGAACTATGGAAAAAAGCCAACGGAATAGACAACAATCCAGTGGAACCCTATACCGAAAGAAAGTCTATCTCAACAGAGCACACCTTTACTCAGGACACTATTGACATCCCAAAATTAAACAGGGTCCTACAGGGCATGGTGGAAAAATTGTCCTACCAGCTCCGCGCCGAAGAGTGGCTCACTTCGACGGTGACAGTCAAAATCAGGTACGCGAACTTCGATACGGAAACCAAACAGTGCAGAGTTCAGTATACCTCAGCCGACCATATCCTGACCAAAACCGTGCAGGAACTTTTCGATAAACTGTACCAGCGCAGGATGCGTCTGCGCCTTATCGGGGTGCGGTTCAGCGGACTGGTGCGCGGCACCTATCAGATCGACCTGTTTAACGATACCGAGGAAATGCTGGCTCTTTATCAGGCCATGGATAGAATGAAAAGCCGGTACGGCTTTGATGCCGTTATGCGGTGTGCAGGCGCATCTTTCAAACCCAACACTAAAAATGAAATCTTAAAACGTAAACCCTGAGAAACCATGTATCTCAACTGCCACTCTTTTCACTCCCTGCGTTATGGAACCATACCGCTGGATGAGCTCGTGCCTCAGGCTGCCGCCTGCGGGGTAAAGGCAATGGCACTCACTGATATCAACACGGTGACGGGCATTTATGATTTTATCAGACAGTGCGCGCAGGCAGGAATAAAACCAATCGTCGGAATGGAATTCCGCTCTGAACATAAATTGCGTTATATAGGACTGGCACAAAATGCAGTCGGACTTGCCCAGATGAACCGGTTTTTAACTTCTTACAATTTTGAAAAGAAACCGCTCCCTTTGGCTGCGCCTTTTTTTTCAGATGTTTTTTTCATTTACCCGCTGGAGAATGCGCCCGATGAGCTGCGTCATAACGAATATATAGGCATTCGTCCCGATCAGCTGCAAAAGCTAGTGCTTTCGAAGTGGAAAAAACGTACCGCAGAAATGGTAGTGCTTCAGCCTGTCACATTCCGCACCAAAAAGGAATATAACCTGCACCGCATTCTGCGTGCCATCGACCGAAATGTGATACTTTCCAGACTGGAGCCTGAAGATACGTGCGGCAAGTCAGATAAGATGATCCCGCTCGCTGACCTTTTGAACTTCTATGAGCACTATCCGAAAATAGTTGAGAACACCCAGAAAATTATAGATGCCTGTAATTTTACCTATGATTTTCAGACACCGAAAAATAAAAAATACTATACCAACAGCAGAAAAAGCGATATTGACCTGCTGACCTCGCTGGCAAAACAGGGGCTTGCGTGGCGCTACGGCGTAAAAAACATTCGGGCAAGGGAACGCATGGAAAAGGAACTCAAGGTAATCGGCCAGCTGGAATTCAGCGGTTACTTTCTGATTACTTGGGATATTATCCGTTTCAGTACCAGCCAGGGATTCCTGCATATCGGAAGGGGAAGCGGCGCCAACAGCATTGTGGCCTACTGTCTGGGCATAACCGACATTTGTCCTTTGGAACTGGATTTATATTTTGAGCGTTTTCTAAACGAAAACCGCAAGAGCCCTCCCGATTTCGATATCGACTGGAGCTGGAAGGAACGTGATGTTATCCTGGAATATATTTTTAACCGATACACTTATGATCATGTTGCCTTTTGCGGCACAAATGTCGAATTCAAATACCGCTCGATTTTCAGGGAAGTTGGCAAAGTATTCGGTCTTCCTAAAGAAGAATTGGATGTGCTGGCTAAAAACCCTATGAAATTTCATGAACCGAACTCAATTGTAAAATTCGTGCAGGAATACGGGATGATGCTTGAAAAATATCCAAACCAGAGAAGCATGCATTCCTGCGGCATCCTGATTTCTGAAGAGCCCATCACTAATTACACGCCGCTGGAAATGCCTCCCAAGGGATTTCCCATTGCCCTGTTTGACATGCACGTGGCAGAGGACATCGGATTTGAAAAATTTGATATCCTTAGCCAGCGTGGCATCGGGCATATAGACGAAAGCGTGAAACTGATCGAAAAAAACAGGGGAATCCGGATCAATATCCGCGATACGTCAATCTCTAAAAATGAAGCCGTTGCCAATGAATTCCTTTCACAGGGCAAAACAATCGGCTGTTTCTATATCGAGAGCCCGGCAATGCGCGGACTGCTAAGGAGATTAAAATGCGACAACTACAAAACTCTCGTTGCTGCTTCCTCAATCATTCGTCCCGGCGTGGCACAGTCCGGCATGATGAAGGAATACATATTCCGTCATAACCATCCGTCAAAATTTGAATATTTCCATCCTGTATTCCAGGAGCAGCTTGGGGAAACCTACGGCATTATGGTCTATCAGGAAGATGTGATCAAAATTGCCCTTCATTACGGCGGGCTTCCTGCAGCAGACGGCGACATCCTGCGCCGTGCCATGTCGGGAAAAGGGCGTTCCAAAGCAGCACTGCAGAAAGTGAAAGAGAATTTCTTTGCCTGCTGCGAAAAAAAGGGGCATCCAAGACAGCTCAGCGAGGAGATATACCGTCAGATCGAATCTTTTGCAGGCTACTCCTTCTGTAAGGCGCACTCGGCTTCATATGCCGTGGAAAGCTATCAGAGCCTCTATCTGAAAGTGCATTTTCCGATAGAATTCATGGTAGCTGTAATCAACAACCAAGGCGGTTTTTACAGGCTGGAAATCTATGTGCACGAAGCAAGGATGGCAGGAGCCGTGATCCATAATCCATGCGCGAACAAAAGTAATTTTGAAACTGCCGTATATGGAAATGATATCTACCTTGGTTTTATGCACCTGATGAGCCTTGACTCCAAGATGGCGCAGTTTATAGAATCTGAACGAGGGAGGAATGGGGATTTTAGCTCTCTGGAGGATTTTATTAACCGCATCCCGATGGGCATTGACAGCGTAAAGATCCTGATTTTCATCGGCGCTTTCCGCTTTACGGGTAAAACCAAAAACCAGCTGCTGGTCATTGCAAGCCTGCTTTTAAATAATTTCAAACCGGAGAATAGGACGCCACTCCTGCTTCAGCAGCCCGTAAAGGAGTACAAGCTCCCAACCCTTGAAAGGTCATTGTTTGAAGATGCCTTTGATGAAATCGAACTGCTGGGCTTTCCCGTCTCCTGCACGGTATTTGACCTGCTCCAGACAAAACACCGCGGTGACATCAAGGTACGCGATCTTCCCTCCTGCCATAAAAAACAGGTGCGGATGCTTGCTTACCTGATTTCTACTAAACAGGTGCCGACTAAAAAAGGAAATATGTATTTCGGCACCTGGATTGATGTTGAAGGTGCGTATTTTGATACGGCACATTTTCCGGATTCCCTTGTGCAGTACCCCTTTAAAGGAGGAGGCTGTTATCTGCTGCTGGGGACTGTGGAGATTGATTATCACTTCCCGACCATCACCATACATAAAATGGCAAAAATGCCCTTTATACCCGATCCCCGCTACATGGATGCCAAAGACCAGTTCAGGACTCAGGAGCTGATCCGCGAAGATGTCAGTACAACACACCGCAAGCCCTATCCGCAGGAGCATGAAATCAATCTGCCCAGACATAAAATGAAAACATGATAACTTTATAACATTGCATCAGACTGCTGTATAGCACATTATCTCAAATTTCCTTAATTTTGATTAAACCGCTTATAGGCAGTCTATCATGCTGTCGACTTTTTTAGAAAATAGAACATTGTATAAAGCTAAAATAAATCTTATGTGTTATTATACCCAGCAGTCAGCTGCAATTGAAAATGTGAAGCGCCGCTTTAACGCAGAAGTGGACAATGAAGAAACGTATCTCCAGTCGGATTTTATCAACGGTTTTGCTCACCCCAACATCCCTATTATTCTCAATTCATCTCCCCATTTAATTACAACCGATTACACATGGGGCCTGCTGCCGTCATGGGCAAAAGATATCGAATTCAGAAAAAATACCCTCAATGCAAGAATTGAAAGCATAGATGAAAAAGCATCTTTCAAAAACATCACCCACAACCGCTGTCTCATTATTGCAACTGCCTACTATGAATGGCACTGGAATGATGAAAAAGGTACAAATAAGGACAAATACCAGATCAACTCGCAGGATGATGAAATCTTCACCTTTGCAGGTTTATATTCCACTTGGACAGACCCTGTTACAGAAGAGATTAAAAATACCTATACCATGGTTACTACACAGGCGAACCAGACGATGCGCTATATCCATAATCATAAAATGCGCATGCCGATAATGCTCAGAAGGCAGGATGAGTCAGCCTGGCTGGACCAGTCTGTTAAAATTGAAGATTTTGCATTTCCATACGAAGGAAATCTTATCGGTCTGCAGGTATAACAAAAATTTTTACAATGGAAGAAATTGATTTTTTTGAGGGATACACTAATCAGGAATTTATTGACTACTATACAGTAGACCTGTATTCAAGGATGGAAATTACCTTATATACTTATCCGCATGAATTTGTCGAAGAAGATCCTATTCCCTGGGAACACTTGAACCGCTGTGAGCAGATTCTTTACGACTACCTGTATAATTGCTATGAAGCATCCAAATTTAAAAGATGGCAGAAGAAAAAGGATGAAGAATTAAAAACAGCAGACACTCAAGGACAACAGCCAGATGCCGCGGACATTGAAGAAAGTGAACAGCAAAGAGCTGAAAAATATGCTCAGGAGCAGAATGAGCGCGAGACAGCTGTAAAAGCTAAAATGATGGAGCTTGCTCCCGAGATCAATAAAGTGACAGATAATTATATGCAGAGTGTAAAACTGACTTTTATAGACTTATAAATTTACAGCCGTCAATAGCTTTTTTCACTTTCATAACTTCCTTAGAAAGGGTTTCGGTAAATTCCAAATTAAGACTGCAGAAATAAAGATTCGGATCTGATAAATTTTAGTCAGATAATTTTTTTTTGAGAGTGCAGTATTGAAATAGTTTTCTCATCCTTCGATCCATTATAATATTTTTCGAGCACTTTCTCAAATACTGGATCTGCGTTCTGTATCTGGCTGAATAAAGTCATGCATGATCTGAGTTTTCTCTCATCAGGCCTTCCAAAAATTTCCATTGCAGTTTTTCCCTGCTGGCTTAAAACTGCCTGCGAAATTTCAACTAAACGTTTACCCAGTATGGGATGCTCAAGGTATTGCTTGGCTTCATCAAGGTTCTTTAATCCAAAATACACATTATATTCCGTGAATCCCAGTCCTCTGATCTGCGGAAACACAAACCACATCCAATGGCTTTCTTTCATTCCATTTTTTATCTCGCGCAATGCGTTGTCATAGGCTTTCTCCTGCGCCGATAAAAATCTTTCAATCCCATCATCTAAATTCATTGCCGGCTGTTATTTTTAAATAATATATAATTATCGTTCATTTTCAAAAAACCAGAACATGCTTCCGATTTTCAAAATACTTCCTGATACATCAGTTCAATTGTGATCTCTTTTTTGGCTGTACCCTCTTCAACGAAGATAGTTGTCCATCTGGGTGCGAAATTTTCAACGAGATAACCAAAGGCTTTAAGTATTTCTTCCCTGCCGCTTTCCAGATCGACCCCAAGATTTTTTTCATAAGCGATGATGCGGAAATATACGCCGTTTTCCAAAAGCTTATCCTGTCCGTCGGCTGTATTGTCTGGCGCTGCTCCAAAAAAGAAAATCTCAGTGCTGCCGTCACGCAGCACTTCTGTTAAATGGGCACGGACCGCCAGAAACAAAGTTTCATCTGACAGCCCATAAGGCACATCCATTTCGCCTGTCCTTACCGTCAATGCAAAATCTTCAAAATGCAGTTCCATAAATCCAAAAATTAAGAGATTCCAGATTGGCATATGCCAGCTGGTTATGCATTTCCAAATCGAGCTTTATTTATCCAGGATGCCTTTTCCGAATAATTTCTCCACCTGAAACACATAGCTTTCCAATATCGAGGTTGCCAGAAAAAAACGGCTGACAGCAGCGGCTTTCGCATCGATCTTCTGATTGTCAAATGACCGTTCTAGCAGTGCTGTATAATCCTTAAGCTGGTCTTCATCCAAGATTTTTCGAAGCTCCCTTTCGGTATTCACATAGGATTTGAGCATCGGAAAATCATTGTTATTGTCCATTTCATACCTTTCAAGTCCTAATTTTACTGCATCGAATTCACTTCTGAAGAGCTCGAGAACTTCCGCCATATTATGCCCGTAAAAGATATTGGGTATCAGTCCTGCTTTATAATTTGCAAAATGCTCCTGCGAAGAAATCGGATTCTCGAGATACTGTTCAAAGGTCTGGATTCGGAAAATATAATCTGTTTCAAAGATATTACGGTCCTGATAATCAATATTCATACGCTTGGTATTTAATGTTATCTATAAAAATAGCGATTTTTTTAATTGCATATAGCCTTATCACCATTTCCTTTCAGTTTGAAACACCTCAAAGATTTTCCTCGGATGCAGTGCCAGCTATCTCAAAACCCTTCTGCTGGCTTATAGGGGTATGCCTTAGATTTTCATTCGAAACGGGTTAAAAGGGCAGCCAAGATAGTGTCCCCCGTATGCTGCATGCGCATAACGGCTGTTTCCCACTGCCGCCCTTCGGGACTTATAGCACTCCGCATCCTCAAGCGGGCCACTCGATTCTTGCTTTCTTTTTTCCCGTTTTTTCTTTTGAAAATAATTTTTGGGAGAGGGAGAAAGAGACTTGAAAATTTTACTCACTTAAATTTTAGAATCATGGAAATCATTGGACGACTTACAAAAGATGCCGTAGTGGCGAAAGTCAGCGCAGAAAGACAGGTGGTTAATTTCTCAATCGCCGTAAACGACAGCTACAGACCCAAAAACAGCACTGAGGTAAAAAAGATTGTAACCTACATCGACTGCTCCTACTGGCTCTCCACAGGCGTTGCGCAGTATCTTAAAAAAGGAACTGCCGTTGAACTGTTCGGACGAATCGGTCTGAATGTCTACATCGGTAATGATTCGCAGGCGCACGGAAGCCTGACTTTTCACACCTCAAACATCAAGATTATTGCCTTTGTCAGCGATAATGCCTCAGCACCTAAGCAGACTAATGCAGTTTCAAAGCAGGATGAAAAAGACCCTGACGACCTGCCTTTCTAAACCCTACGAAATTAATGTATAAGCCTAAAGAAAATGAATTATGAAAGCACTGGAAAAATCAATATATGCCCACTACGCAGTAAGTAAGGCATTCAATAAAATAATCCTGTCGGATTTGGATGCTTATGACGGAACTAAAAAAGAGCAGCTCAAATCCTTTATAGAGGACTTGCAGAACGGAGGCTGCATCAGCGGTATGATAGGCGAATTTATCTACCACGCTGACTGCAAAACATTTTACAAGAAACACCTTGATGACCTCGAAGAAATAAGGGACGAACTTGAAAAATCGCTGGGGGAATGCATCAAGAACCGCCACCGTCTGCCCCACTACACTTTTATGTGCTGGCTCTGCTTTGAGGAATACTGCTTCGACATCTACAGAAGCACATTTGAAAAATAATCGATAACCCTAAAAACATCAGTTATGAAAGGTTCAGAAAAATTCAAAACAAGGATAGAGGATTTCCTTAAAGAGAAATCCGTGTCGGACTGCACTTTTGCACCTATGCTTGAGAAAGCCTCAAAAGATGTGGACAGCTGCCTTAAATATATTATCTCGGAAGTTAAAAAAACAGGCGAATGCGCTTTTGACGACAGTGAGATTTTTGATATGGCGGTAAAATACTATACCGATGACACTATCGGAAATACTCCCGAAATCAGATGCAGAGTGACGACAAATCAGCCTAAGGAGGCTGATTTGTTCTCCGCTCCCGCTCCCATTGCAGAAAACCCTGTGCAGAAAAATTCTGCCGTTTATCTTCCTGCAAAGCAAATCCCGCTACAGCAGACCAAAAAACCAGTACAGACAGACTTAACACTTTTTGACCTATGACACCTAGAACAATAATCGAAAAACAGATTACGGCGTTGAGTGCTTCACTTGCACCTGTGCCTAACGAATTTATTGCATGGGCGGAGAAATCCGTTTTCCTAAAATGGGGCGTCCTGTCAAGGGGAAAATTTCACTGTCTTGACTGTTCTCACGCTTGGAAGCCCAACAACACCAAAGCTGAATGCCAGAACTACATTAAATGCGCAGGATGCAGGGGAAAACTGAAAATGCAGCCTTATAACAAAACGCATTTCAAGGAAATTGAATACTCAGCGATTTTGGACACGGCGGGAGATTTTCAGGTTGTGCGCATAATCTGTTCCCACAAGCAGATGAAGAAAGGTTTTGCACCGACCTACTTTCATAAGGAGGTTATGCAGCATTGGATTAACTCCAAGGGAGACGTTCGCACAATGTCGCTTTCTGTCAATGTTTTTTCTCAGGCTTACGACCAGTGGAAATACTATTCTCCTCTTGAAATAAGACCAAAAGAATTTCAGAACTCGCCAAAGTACCGAATAGCCCCTTACAGAGTCTATCCAAAATTAAAAGTGGTCGGCGCTCTTAAACGAAACGGTTTTAAAACTTCGTTCCACAATATCGCACCGCAGATACTTTTTTCTGCCCTGCTGAAAGATTCACTTGCGGAAACCCTTTTGAAATCTTCGCAGATTTCTATGCTGACCTACTACCTGACTTCTTCCGAGCAGCATCTAAAACAGAATTGGCAGGCTGTAAAAACCTGCCTTAAAAACAATTATATTATTTCCGATTATAGGATTTGGGAGGATTATATCAGCCTTTTAAGATGGTTTAAAAAAGACCTCAGCTGTCCGCTCTACGTCTGCCCCGACAGCCTGACCGAATCCCACGACAGGCTAGTAAGAAAGAAAAGAGCCATTCAGCGCAGAAAATACCTGATAGAGATGCGCTCGGAAATACTCGAAGCACAAAGCGTTTATGCAGAGGAGAAAAAGGACTTTTTCGGACTTTGTTTCTCTGAAAAAAACCTGACTGTCTCTGTAATCGAAAATGTACGGGACTTCATGGAAGAGGGGGATAATCTGCACCACTGCGTTTTTACCAACGAGTATTACAAGAAAAGAAACTCGCTTATATTGTCGGCAAAAGTGGACGGCCAGTCGGTTGAAACTATTGAAGTATCGCTTAAAAACATGGAAATCATCCAGTGCAGAGGCATGAAAAACAATGCTTCCACTCACCATAAGCAGATACTAACTCTTATGAACAGAAACCTTTATCAGATTAAAGAAAGGGTCAAAAAAAGAAAAGCTAAATCGTTCTTGTGAAAGCCGGCTGTATGCCGGTTTTTTTTTGGCGGAGCAGACACTTATAGGAAAGTGAAGTTGTTTATGATTATTAGCTTTTTCACTGTAATTTCAAATTAGGATGGTTTAAACAAGCCTGAAAAAGCAGAGCAGATGTATATATCTGATAAAATATCAAACAAGAGTATTTTTTTCATACATTTAGCTATATAAACATTAGTATACTATATGCCTGAGAAATCTAATGACTTTTTCAATTTAATCTTAAGAATTCTGTCTGAAAACCATGCTGGAAGTTTTTCTTTAGAAGAACTCACCAAGCTTGTTTTCGCCAATTTTGGAAATTATAGCAATATCGATATTGAAGAAGCTTTCGACGAACGTCACAAGGAGTCCATAATTTTAGATCAATTAATAAAACTGGATGATCTTGGTCTGGTGTTTTTAAATCCCGAAACGGACAACAGTTCTATAACAGCAGCAGGACAAATTAAAGCCGCTGCCGCGCAGCGCAATAGTATATTTTAATGACCTTGTCCATAAGAACCTCGTGCTTTCAGATTGGGAATAATTTTTCAGTCTCCAAAATTTATTCACTATATTCAATGGTGTCTTACTGATAGATTAAAAATGCTGACACTTAAAAATCTCGCTCAGCACAAATAAATTTAAAGTACACTTTTTTGAAGTTATTAATTCAACAATTAGAGATTACCTAGTATTGTAAGTTCTTCAAAAAAATACTAGGCGGAACCATTGTATCCGCACACTCGTTAAAGGCATACTTATAAATGCAAGTATTGCTTTGTGTTTTACTAGTTATTTTGGATGATATCTTCTGCACTTATACATTCAATTTCCCAAGTGCAAATCTGACGCAACTGAATGCGAAACTCCAGACCAGTAGGTTTTCTGGGAGGCACTCCTTTAACCAAACTATGAGCTTTATTTTCAATCCCATCAATAGTAACTGGGTCATAAACTACGTCACAGTTAAAAGGCGCCTGACGTATTGAACCAACATTCCAAGAAAGAACTCCGTTTCTCTCTGGAATTCTAGCTCTATTTAAAGTATCCTCAGGACTGCTAAATATAGCACGGTCCACCGAGAGTCCGTCATCGCCCTTGGCATCAAAAGCCATGGGCAGAATTTTTTTAATGGGATCTGTCTGAGAAAAATCAATGTGGGCCCGATTGATTCTCATGTACACATCTTCCACATCTGCAATATTATATTCGTCGTGTAAAAGATCAAAAATTTCTGAGCCCTCAGCTGTCAAAGTAAGACCATTTTCCAGTGGAATATCTGGGCGATCTTCCGCTCCTGAAAGTAAAGCATCATCTTGGCTATCTGTGTCCGGTATACTCATAAGTCAAAAGAATTTAAATATTAACCGGCAGAGGCAGTGTGTTGAAATCAAAATCATTCAACTCAAATTCACCTCCTGATTTCTGCGCGTCACCATAATAAGAATAAAATGTACCTTTGTTGCTATCTCCGTCGATGTTAAAGAAAATCTTAACCTCAGTATCCTCCCACAAAATATCAATACTTCCGTTGGGCCCCTGATAGATTTTTGGCACCTGCATATTTTTTAATAAATTGACACGTATCCATCTGGAAAAACTTAACAGAAACATTACGGCTTTTTCCCAGTTCTCATAGGTGTATCCTGGAGAATTATTCTCGTCCCAGTCATCCTCTAAACCGTAGATATACTTCGATTTCTCTATTGCTTCTTCAAGTAGTAATTCGGGATTTTCATCCCTAGAAATCATAGATTCAGCCAGATCGTATGGGATGTAATTTTCGGTTGGATATATCGAATGTCGCATATAGGCTGGTAATTTGGGCATATTATCAATAGTTGCCGCAATGTGTCCCAATACCATAATATTCGAATCAAATATTCCATCCGAAATTCTTCTTGCATTCATTTTGCCCATAAACAAATTATCAAAGCCCCTCTTTTCCCTGACTGGTTGCATTTTGTAGTGAGACTTTTTGGACACCCATGCACCTGATGAATCTTTTTTAATTCGGCCAGATTCTGAGGCTCCCCCAATGAAATGCAATGATTTTCCAGGAAATAAATTACGCTCCAAATGGCGCTCGTTTTTTGGAAGATAATTTTTTTCTGAATCTAATTTTTGTGTAATATCCGCCATGTATTTTTTTTTAGATTTCTAAAAATCAAACCCCGACTTTTCTTTAATTTGAATTAAGGTTGATTCAGCATATTTTACAGCATTTTTCAAAGCTTCAAACTCAGCAGAATCAAGTGAAAATGACATTTCCTTATCCTGTTCATTTTCCCTGTAATCAATCTTCAACTTATGCACTAAAACGAAACCTTCCAGACCGCTTTTTAGAAAAACAGGTTTTATTTCATGCGTAATTCTAGTATTTGAAATCTGCTTTGAGTTATCAGATATTGCTCCAAGTGCAGCTAATGAAAATAGAATATCCTGACCCGCATTGAAAATGATATCATGTAAATCTTTTAACACAGATTCCAAAGCGTTATCTCTAAAACCCTCTGTCACAGTTAAATATTCCGACAATTCGGCATAAAGCCTTTCATTATCGTAATTATACGTATCTTTTACTGTAATGAGACTCACGACCAGACCAAAAATCTCTTGGGCTTCACTATAATATAAATCGGAATTTCTAACCAGATGTTCTACAAAATCAATTGGCATCATGCCCTTCTTATAGGCGGACAATTCCTTTAAAAATTGATCCTTTACTCCTTTTTGCAGGCCTGTAAATAAAAGTAATCTCTCAATATCTTCCTCAGGAAATTTTATACTGTCCATATCTTAAAATAATTTTTAATCAAATATATACAATTAGACATTCAAGAATGATTTTTTAATTTAAAATTATGAAAATGGTCTAAAAAAAATTAATGGAACTAAACTACTAAAAAAATAAGAAAAATCTTTTTTTTATCAACTAATTTTTAAAAATGTTTTTACTTTTATACTCTTAACAACTTTATTAGAATATGCTATACAACATTATCTAGCTAAAATAAATTAATATCGTTAAATACAAAGTTTCAAATATATACTGTAAACCGAATATTTGGTACAATTTATCCTCTTCGGCTTTTCTTTTGTAGTTTACGTTTTACAAGAATTTGTTAAATTAAATTTTAAAAAATCTTAGGATTTTTGTTATTAATTTACACATAACAGCGTATTAAATTAACTAAAAGCAAATACTTCCATCAATAGAAAAAATACGAAAAACAATTATTCTTCAAGAAAAATTATAGGATTTGACGCCGACGTTATATTAATTATATACACATAAATAATAATTTCTATCTTTACTTTGGCAAGTGAAAGTGAATCGTGATCATTTGGATTGTCAAGTACATGTCCATGAATTATATTATGTCTCTCCTTTAAAAAATTATTTATAAAATCTTCCCATAGAGTTCTCTTTTTTTCATTTGTTTTCGTCACCGGATTGTAAATGCTTACATCAACAGTATATGGAAACGTTTGGGTGGATTTTTTTGTGTACTTTAATAACTTATTCCTAATTTTTAACATTTTTGTTTTCTGATCCTCAAAAACAACATCTAATTCTGATCCATCTAGCGATGAAAAAAAATTTTTAATTCCAAATTTTTCTAAAATAGTTTCAAGTATTTGTGGTGTCGGATTTTTATTATCCACAAATAAAAAAGGAAGAGATACTAATTCACACTTATATTCCTTAAAAGCATCCCAAAGTCGATTCCTCAGAGTTTCAGACGACTTATCAGATTCATTTTGATGAATAAAATATCCACAATGAGTCCGAAATATTGCTTTTTTTATTTCATAAAATTTACAATTAGCATTTAAATCATCAATAACATCTTTAGCAATATCTTTATACAATCCTTCAAAATGACTTACAAGCATAACATGAGCTGAGCGACACAGAGATTGATACATTTCGATATCGTCTTGATTAAGATAAGCTAATCTTAATAATCTTTCAACTTCATCAAACCTCCTTTCAATTTGCTCAAACCGTAAATTTATATATGTTTGGGTCATCTCAAGATTTCTTTAACTTTTTCAATTCTATATTTAAGTTTTGTTATATCTAGATAACTACCAGAAATAGATTCATAAAATTGTTCCTGCAAAAAAAGGTTTGTAAAATCTTCTTTATGAGAGCTAAATTCTTTGATATTTTCATTAAAAATAAGATCGTGACAACTAATTGCAAGAGCGTCAAAAACAGCAACATTATATTTGGATTGTAATTTTAATTTTCCTTGATCGTTTTTAAATTTCGCAAAAGCCGTTGGTCCAAAGTCGCGATTAATTATTTCAAAAGTTACTTCAAATTTTTCCTTAAGTATTGCCAATTCGATGTCATTAATAGTGGCATAATTTTTCATGGTTTCAGATAAGAAATCAGTAAAACCTCTATCTTTACTTTTCTTATAATTTTCATAGTTATTATTTATTAAAGTAAAAAATCGCAATACAATTTCAACATCTTCCATTTTTTTTACCCTATTATTTTCATCTGGATAAGCTGGATCAATCTGCAAAAGAGTTCTAAAATTGCTGTTGGTACAAAGTCTTTTGCAAAGTTCATTAAACTTTCCACTAAAAACAGCGTTACGTAGTTCTTGAGCTTCTAATTTAACGGATCCGGAATTTAGTCTTTCAAAAATATCAAATTTCACTTGCGAATCAATTGTTGAATCTATTCTCAAGCATTTAACACTTCTTTCCTCTAGTCTTCTAACTAAAAATGGAGGCAAATCTTTGTAATAGCAACCATTAAGTTCCTCTAATGCTTCCAATCCAATTAATGCAAATTTATTTTTTAAATAATTAAACATTGCTGTGAGTCGTTGTTGACCATCAATTACAGAAAATCTAAATTCTTCTGTTTCTGAATCAACATCAACGTCTTGCGATATATATATTGTTGGAATTGGTATGTTTAAAATGAGACTCTCTATTAATCTTGATGAAGTTTTTTCATCCCATCTATGTCTTCTTTGATAATCAGGATCTAACTTTATGATTCCTCGCTCAATTTTTTTAATTAATGTTTCTATATCGTATTCAATACTTTGAGTCTTGACAGTACGTTCTTTTGCCTTTTCTTGCAATGAGCTAAGGCTATATTTTAAATTTTCCATAATCAAATATTTAAATTCAAAGATAATTTATTTCTGTAATCCTCGATGAACCAAAATTACAGTATTTAAATTACAACTGTTGGAAGTACATACTATTGTATATGATTCTTATTCTCCCAATTTACTAAGTTTATTTTTACAGAATTTTGATATTTTTATAATGTGCTTAAAATCTAAACTATATCACACCTTTTAGTTCTACATATACTATTTCCCAATTTTACTATATTTGCAAGTAATGAAAGAACACATAAGTACAGAAACTTTAAACCTGGAATCTCCAAGTGACTATTCCGATCGACTTGCAATTCAATATGCAAAATTTGTATCACTAAAGCATAAAAAAGAAAATGGTCAATTTTTTACACCTTCCTCCGTTGCAAATCTCATGGCATCATATTGTGATTACGACGAGAAAACTGTAACAGTATTAGATCCTGGATTTGGTTTGGGAATTTTAACCTGTGCGCTGATCGAAAATCTTATTGCAAAATGTAATCAGATTCGTAATATATCAGTAACTGCATACGAGACTGATTCCAATCTAATTTTCTACTCAGAGCTTGTCCTTAATTACCTAAAACTTTGGCTAAACAAAAAGAATATATCTTTTGAATATAAACTTTGTAGTAATGACTTCATATTACATAATCTTACAATTATAAAAAATAATGATTACGAAAAATTCGATGTCATTATTTCCAATCCACCATACTTTAAATTGGGTAAAATGGATGAAAGAGCATTAGCTTCAAAGGGATTTATAAGTGGCGAATCCAATATATATTCGTTATTTATGTCTCTGTCTGTAAAATTATTAAAAAATAACGGAAAATTCATATCCATTACTCCAAGAAGCTTCGCTTCTGGAAAATATTTCAGAGGGTTTAGAGATAGTTTTTTTAATTCAGTCCAAATTGATAATATCCATTTATTTAAATCTCGCAGAGATACTTTTAATAGAGATAAAGTTTTGCAAGAAACTGTCATCATTAAAGCGACTAAAACCAACATATTATTGGATAAAAGAATTTCGCTAACTTCAAGTAAGGGTGTAAAAGACATAACAGAAAATAAAATAAAAAACTATTTTACTAAAGATTTAATTAACTTAGAATCTGCCGAAAAGATTCTTTACTTGCCAAGTAATAATTGTGAAATCTCCGTATTACAACTTGTAAATTCATGGACAAATCGATTATCTAACCACGATATTCAAATTTCAACAGGTCCTGTTGTATATTTCCGTAACCTAGATCATATCCGATATGAATCTAAAAAACAGACTGATGATATTGCACCTTTATTTTGGCTCCAGAATGTCGAAAAAATGAGTTTAAATTGGCCTAAAATTTTAAAAGAGAAAGGTCAATATATCATCGTCAATAAAGGTTCACAAGCTTCATTGTTGCAAAACAAAAATTATATACTTTTAAGAAGATTTAGCACCAAGGATGACAAAAGTAGATTGATAGCTGCTCCTTATTTTAGTAATTTTATCGAGACACAGTACATTGGAGTTGAAAACAGGGTAAATTACATATACCGGAAAGACGGACATTTAGAAGAAAACGAAGTTTCAGGTTTATGTGGTTTATTAAACAGTGAATTATTTGATACTTATTTTCAAATTTTTAATGGAAATGTAAATGTAAGTGCCACAGAACTAAGAGAAATGAAGTTTCCAAGTTTATTTCAAATTAAAGAAATTGGGAACAAAATAATAGAATCGAATGATTATTCTATTTACAATATAAATACCATTGTAAATGAATTTTTTAAATTAGAAAACATATTTCAAAAGTAAACTTATGCAAAATATTAATCTTTTAATAGAAGAATTGAATACAGGACGTAAAGAAATCAAAACAGATAGTTTTAGTATGTCGATTGGAGAAATTATCAATCTTTACAAAGATGGTGATTTAGAATTAGCACCAGCTTATCAACGCCTATTTAGATGGGATGACCAACAAAAATCGAAATTCATCGAATCTATTTTATTAGGTATACCGTTACCTCCTATTTTCGTTGCACAAAAAGAAAATAGTAAATGGAGTGTTGTCGATGGCCTTCAGCGATTGTCGACGATTTTGCAACTAACTGGAGAACTTCAATATAAAGACCAAACAACAGGAGAAACTAAAAAAAAAGAACCTCTAAAATTAACCACGACTAAGAAGCTTCCTTCATTAGAAAACTTTACGTGGGAAACTTTAACAGACGATATAAAGAGAACATTAAAAAGAGCTAAGTTTAGTATCAATATAATCCTTACCGAAAATAGCATACAAGCACAGTACGAACTTTTTCAAAGATTAAACACTGGAGGATTACATCTTGAAGCGCAAGAAATTAGAAATTGCTTAATAATAATGCTAGATGAAGATTTCTACAATAAATTGGACGAACTAAAAAGCTATCCAGCATTTAAAAATTCTCTCAATTTACAAGAAGGAAAGTTCAACATTGAATACCATATGGAACTTATTTTACGTTTTTTTATTGCAAAACACAATAACATAGATTTTAGTACGTATCGAACATCTACTCTTCTACTAAGTGATTTTATTGATAATGAAACAATTAAACTTATAAGTGATGCTGATTTCAATCTTGATCAAGAAATACAAATTTTTAAAAGAACATTTGATTTTTTATATAAATCGTTAGGGCATGATGTTTTCAAAAAGTATAACACTGATAAAAACGAATTTGAAAGAGCATTTTCGAATTCAAGTTTTGAAGCAATAGCTTCCGGAGTAGCTCTAAACATAGACAAAATCGAAGACCAAAATGTAGAAGAATTTATCCAAAAGATTAAATCTATGTACTCTAATGATGATTTCTTAGAATTTTCGAAAAGAGGTAATAAAGCAATTTACAGAATGAAAAGTATGATCGATTTCTCAAAGGAATACTTTAAAATATGAAACTAAATAAACTTGAAGAATTACTAGAGGAAGACTTAGGTTGGAGAAAAAAGGAACTTTCTGACTTAATACTCATTGCTAAACAAACTGGTGAAGAAGTAGTGCTAAAATCTATAATCTTACTTCTATATGCTCATTGGGAAGGATATATAAAAAGAAGTAGTAAGTTATATTTAAATTATATTTCTGATTCAAAAAAATTTTTAAATGAACTAACAGAAAACTTTAGAGCAGTTATTCTTAAGGGAATAATAAATCAATGTATTGCATCCAAAGAAGCTTTAACTCTTCAGAATGAACTAATCGTTTTATCAAAATTATCCAATGCTGATAAGATTAAATTTAAAATTAAAACAGGATATAATAACGAAAGTAATGAGCTAGATGTTGAAAATGATTTCGACAATACGATAATAAATACCCATTCTAATCTTAATCCTAAAGTTTTTAAAAATATTTTGTCTGTAATTGGTCTCCAATACAAAACTCAAATTGAATCAAGAGAAAAATATATAGACTCCCATCTTTTGGCTAACAGGAACTCTATTGGGCATGGAAGCAGATTAAAGAAACAAATTAGTGAAGATTTCGCTCTTGAAATTAATGATATTGAAAAATTAAGAGATGTAATATTTTCAATAATTGATAATTTTAGTGATGAACTTGTTGAATATTGTAAAGAAGAATATTTTCTAATTTCAAATCAACACAAACTTACATCATATATCGAGTTAAAAGAGCTAGAATTATCAAATACATTTAAATATATTGATGAAAAATATTCTTAATATCAATGCTTATAAAACATGCAGACATAGCTAATTAAGGATTTAATCATTTACTTACGACTACTACAAAAAGAAAATTATTAAAATTCTTTAAGAATAAAAATTTTATTAATCGTTAAAAAATATCAATTTTAGACCTCAAAAGTTCTGAAATTTAAATTTGACATGTATTTTCTAGCTCTTTATATTATTTCAAATAAATTGATTAAAAATTCAAGATACACTTTTTTCTATCGCTGCTTAGAAATAATATATAATGTCCAGTAATTACTAGGGCTCACATAATTTCAAAGCGGAACCTCTTCATCCGCAACAATTTCACCATAAATCATCTAAAATCTATTTTGAAAATAGACGTTTAATGTATTGTGGCAGAATCGTGGCATATGTTGAAAAAGTAAAAACCTAGCATTTATAACATCTGCCGACTATAAGTTCGAATCGTTACATGAATGATATTTGGCAAAATAAAATATTCAAACGGGCAAAGTAGATTCTTGGTGCAGAATCGGTGCATCATTTTTCGAAAACAAATTAAAACACTGTCAAACAAACATTTAAAATTTTAAGTTCGAAACATTACTACATCAAAAAAGCTATAAAAATCATCAATCTGAGATTTGTGGCAAAATCGTAGCACATCTTACTTTTCAAAACTAAAAGTTCAGTAAAATCAAGGCCTTGCGGCTTTAGGTTCGAAACTGTACCTTAAGTCAATTATATCTAAAAGCAAAAAGCTTTATACAAAGCAGAAGGTCTTGTTTTAATTTCTAATCTTCCATTGTTGTCTTAGGAAAACATGTTGCATCTAAGAGCTATTGCCCGTCTTTCAACTGATGTCTATACTTGATTCCGAAAAAAGAAAGCATTATTTTCGCAGCAGAAAAAACTAATAAACTTGATAGTATTTTTACACTGCTGCACCACTACTAAACCTCAATACTAAATTAATCTTTCTTACATTTACCCCTGCACCTGCAGAATTATCATTCAAACACAGACAAAATGGATCCCCGCCATCATGATTTCCCTGAAATAGAATCCGTAAAAGCATCAAAGAGAACCCTTTGGGTAAAAGCCATGGCCGCAGTTATTTTTGCAGGCATAATCCTGGCGGTGCTGAACCTTGAAATAGCCATTATGCAGTCCCAAAGCGTGCACGGGGGATTTAAAATCTTATCGGTGCTGCTCTCACTGCTTCTTTTATTTTTTATGGCCTATGCCGTCCTAAAAGGAATAAAGACCAGCAGAAACAACAAAATCAGCAGAATAGCTGTGGACCGCAGCGGTCTGCACCATTATAAAGATGATGCAATAGTCGAATCGCTCGCTTTTGAATCCCTGCGGCCGGGTCACCGCCCTGAAGATTACGATGTGACAGTATTCGAAGGCGAAGATACAAGCTATATAATCTGCGTGTACTATTTCGATAAATCCAAAAACATAACATCCCTTAAAGCCGTTACGCTTAACACCCCGTTTTCAATCCGCAATGCAGAAGAGCTGCAGCGGCATTTTATAAAAGGCATAATGCAGCTGCGCCCCGATTTGAAAGTTTCCCCAAAGGTCCTGGATTTATTAAACATCAAGGATTCATAAAATTCAAAAATATGCCATTTATGACATGCAATAGTCTGCCGAGCCATAATATTATAACAAAACAAAGCAGCCTGCCGATCACTCGTGCAGCGCGCATGAATAAGACTCCTTGAGAAAATGGAAAAGCGGCTTAGGGGTTACCATAAGGACAAAACGAACCGGTAACCAAGGAAGCATACAGTACAACTTTTAAACCGGCTGTCCAGCTGCTGGCTATTATATAATTACAAATAAAAATACTGTAAACAAATTCAAACGCCGCCTCCTACCTTAGACCTGTTACTGGTCCACCGGTAATGTACCCTATACAAATAAACATAAAATGGAAGATATGTTTATGGACAGGTCTGCAGCTATAGGGGATTTTCAACAATCCCCTGCAGACCAAATAAATAATTAATTATCCTCCGCCTGTTATCTTGGAAATAAAAAGCAGTGGACTTTTTTATGAGCCTTACTGCTGATGAATGCCCGAAGAAATTTTGCCGGACTGCATGATTTAAAATGGAATGCCAAATACTGCATTGAGCCAATTTATAATTTACCGCTCACCAAGAATATAGCCCTCACCGGCTTATACCTCTCTGGACGATAAAAAGTATCCTGCCAAATAAATGCATAAGATTCTTTAAATTATTCCACAAACTGCATAAATTCTGCCTTATATCAAAGCCAGCCCCAAATTAATCTGCCGCTTTCTTTCACTAATACGCAGCTTAACACCATAGCCCCGATAGAAGCGAAAATCCTTTTGCGCCGGCGTTCGGCGCAAAAGATTGGAACAGACAGCGGGAAAAAGCCCAAAGGAAAAACTAAAATCAACAGAGTGGATATGCAAACAAAAGCAGGATAAAAGTATACCGATTTAAAAAAGGAAGTGCGAACTTTTACTGCCATGTCTATTCTGCTTTATTATATTGTTATTACTTGATAAGTAAAAATTAAAACTGTTCCAACTGATAGATCTGCTCCATCATGAGCCATTTTTCTCCCGGTTTTGCTCCGGGGGGAGCCTGCTGAAACTTCCACATTAGCTGCTCCCACTGCTGAACCTCTGTGTTTGCAGCATCCATGAGCTGCTTTCTTTCGGGAGTAAAAGTCTCGTCCACTTCCATACACATAAATAATCTGTTACCTAAAAGATAAATTTCCATAGACACTATTCCGGCATCTTTAATGCTTTTGGTGATTTCGGGACGTGCATTTTCTGCAAGATGATATTTTTTATATTCTTCTATAAGCTCTGGATTATCAATCAGATCGCAGGCATAACATATCCTTTTAAACGGCATACCTTTCTTCTTAAAGTTTATATTCTATTTTTTTCCCTTTATAAGCCAGCACTTTTTTTGTTCCGTCTGGCATCACAATGGTAAAAGTCCTTTCAGATAACATGCCCTTATATTGTCCTCTCCGGCTGGAAATAGTTAATTTTTTCTGCTTTTCACTATAGCTGAAATCAATTTCTGTGTAGGCGCCTTTTTCATAATTATAATTATCAAATTCATCTTCATAAAGAGTAAAGAAACCATCCTTTCCAGGGTATACTTTTATTTCAAGATTGTCCCATCTTTTTTCCTCAGCAAACTGCACTTGAGGCCCTATTGGAAGTATAGCGCCTTCCTTAACATAAAGCGGTATCATATCAAGAGTTGTTTTTCTGGTAATTTCCTGGCCGCCCTGCAGTTTTTCGTTGGTCCAGAAATCATACCAGCCGCTTCCGGCAGGAAGATAAACGATTCTTGATTTTTCTGCTTTAAAATCTATACGCTGCTTTTGATTCTGGCCTTCTTTAATTTTTTCGGGTGTATACTGGGCCTGGACCACTGGTGCAGCCAAAATAGATTTTCCGAACATAAACTCATCTTTAATATCCCAGCTTTTAGAATCGGCGGCAAAATCCATAAATAATGCCCTCATAAAACTGGAATCTTTATGGGTTACTTCCCACGATGTCGAGTAAATGTAAGGCAGTAAGGAATAACGCAGATTTATAAATTTCTCAATTGCATCGTATACCGGTTCTCCTCTCTGGCCAAAGTTATAGATCTCGCGGGGTATATCTGTACCATGCGAACGCATCATCGGATTAAAAGCGCCAAATTGCAGCCAGCGGACATAAAGCTCGCGAAACAAAGTGCTTTCCGCTCCAGACACCTCTCCTTTTTGATTGTAAACTCCAGCAAAAAAACCTCCAATATCTGAATTCCAATGCGGCATACCGGTAAGGGTAAAATTAAGTCCCGCCGGAATCTGAGCACGCAGGTTTTCCCAGCTGGATTCTACGTCTCCTGTCCATGTATTGGCGCCATAACGCTGCTGGCCGGCAAATGCAGATCTTGTCAATATGAAAACTCGCTTATCTGAAGTCTCTTTACGCTGATGATCGTAAACTCCGCCTACAGTCATCAGAGGATAAGCATTTCGGACCTTTCTAAAAGTTCCCAAATATGTTTTGGTATCATAATCTTCCGGCTTTACCCAAAGATGATCGGGCTCGGTCGAATCCATCCACCAGCCGTCAATTCCTTTTGCAAAAAGGCCTTCTCCTGCATATTTCCAATAAATGTCTCTTGCCTTTGGGTTATAGGCGTCATAAACACGCACTCCGGAAGGATAATCTTTTTTGGGCGGAAAAATTTCGCTGCCGGATTCAGGCCAAGTCAGAAAATCAAACAGCATTCCGTTACTATTCAACTCATTATAAGGCTTGGTTTTTGGTCCAAACGAAGACCAGATCGAAATAATCATATGGGCATTGAGACCATGAATTTCATCCACCATTTTTTGAGGCTCAGAAAATTCAGGATTAAGAAACTCCATCGCATTCCATAAATAATTATTTCCCCAATACTGCCAGTCTTGAATTATTCCGTCCAGAGGCACTCCCAGTTCACGGTATTTTTTTACTACGCCGACTATTTCGTTCTGGCTTTTATAACGTTCTTTGCTCTGCCAGAAACCATAAGTCCAAAGCGGAAACATTGGAGCGCTTCCTGTAAGCTTTCTCATTTGCGAAACCACTCCGTCGGCATTTTTACCGTACATAAAATAGTAATCTACCCCATCTCCCACAAGAGATTCAAAGGAAGTCCCGTCAGCACTGTCTTTAAATTCTGTAGGAGCATAATTATCCCAAAAAAGCCCATACCCTTTTACCGACTGAAAAAAAGTCACGGCATCTTCTGTATTTCCCTGTTCCAAACGATAATTTTGATTTCTTTGGTTTAAATCTCCTCTCTGGTGCTGTCCTAATCCATATATAGGTTCATTTTTGTCTAAATCAAATGCCTGATATACGGTATAAGAATTGGTATCGGTATCTTTTACAGGTGCAAATTTTGTTCCCTGTTTTTTCTCACGCAGTAAGGTTTGATCTGAACTTGCAAATGAGATTTCTCCTGTTGGGAACTGCAATGTAACATTAAGGCTTTCGGAATTTAGAACCAATTGGCTGTTTTGACTTTTTACTGTAAAAGGAGCTGCTGACGGTTTCATGATTACCGAAAGGCTTTCTTTAGAATAAACACCCGCTGCGGGATATTTTATAACTCTTACAATCGAAGGACTGTAAAACTGAATTTCTATTTTATTTCCATCTGCTTCAGTTTTAATTCCAAGACTTGTTTTCTCATACTTCTGCCCGTAGCTCATTACACAGAAAAGCAAAGGGCAGATAAATTGGTAAATAAATTTCATTTTGATAGTTTGATAGTTTGATAGTTAATAGTATTATAGTTTTAATTTTTTGGTTTGTATATTATGAAAAGCAGGTGCTTAAGAAATCTTTTTCTGCTGTAACAATTCAAAAAGAAGAGGCATATGATATTCGAATACCCCTTTTAATGCGTGCCTCGAAATTTTGCAGATGCTAATGTACACTTTAGCCGGCAGGTGTAAAAAAAATGATACATTTTGGCCTGTCATAAAATACATTCCACTCCCCTCTTTGTCTTCAATAAGTACAATGATACATAAGAACCTGTCAAATAATACATTTATATCCCATATGCTTTTTCATTAAAGGATATTTTTACACCCTGACACAATCGATTTAGCAACAGGGTTCACTAATAAGCTTTTACAGCCATAAAAATGCGGACTACTGACAGCTTTATAGAAATTCAAATTTCAGCTCCATCAATCAGTTCCCTATGCTTATAAGTCGAGAAATCACAAAACTGCTAATTATCATATAAACCATTCGTAACCAAAAAACATGAAAAAAAACACAATAGCTTTAGGCCTTTCGGCCGGATTCCTCTTGGCATCATGTGCTGTTAAAAATTACACCAAAACAGATGACGGTGTTTTAATAACTCTGAAACCAAGAACAGAAAACCAATTGCGCACACTGCGCATTCAGGTTTTAGGCAATGATCTGGTGCATGTTGCCGCAACAGCCCAGGAATTTCAAAAAGATTCCAGTCTGATTATTGTTCCCAACCAGCAAACTGTTCCATTTCACATTAATCAATCAAAAGATTCTATCCAGCTTTCAACCAAAACGCTGAATGTTGTGGTTTCGGCAAAAGACGGCGGAATCAAATTTAAAGATAAAAACGGAAAAATACTGCTGGCTGAAAAAGCAGGCGGCGGCAGAACTTTTCTTCCCATCCAAGCCGATCAGACAAAAGGCTATACCGTGCGCCAAATATTTGAATCGCCTCAAGATGAAGCTTTTTACGGGCTGGGACAGCATCAGTCGGATGAATTTAATTATAAAGATAAAAGCGAAGAACTTTTCCAATACAATACCAAAGTATCAGTGCCATTTGTCGTATCAAATAAAAATTACGGGCTTTTGTGGGACAGCTATTCTTTAAGCCGATTTGGAGACAGCCGTCCTTATGAGCAGTTAAATCAGGTTTTTAAATTATTTGGAAAAAATGGCCAGCCAGGTTTCTTAACCGGAACTTACAGCACACCAGAGAAGAAAAATGCACCGCTGATTCGCGAAGAAAAATCCATATTTTTTGAGGATGTAAAAAGCATAAAAAACCTGCCAGCAGATCTTCCTTTAAAAAATTCCAGTGTTACTTATGAAGGCGAAATTGAAGCTCAGCAGGACGGAGAGTATAAATTTATACTGTACTATTCTGGTTATGTAAAAGTCTATTTAGACAATCAATTGGTGGTTGCCGAGCGATGGAGAACTGCCTGGAATCCTAACAGCTACAAATTCTCTATGAATCTGAAAGCGAACAAACGCACGGCTTTAAGGATAGAATGGAGACCAGACGGTTCAACTTCTTACTGCGGATTAAGAGTAAGAACGCCGCAGCTGGCTGAGGAAAAAAACAGCCAGGTCTGGTGGAGCGAAATGAACAAAAAAATTGATTATTATTTTGTTCATGGCAATTCTATGGACAGCATAATTAAAGGATACCGAACCCTGACTGGAAAATCTCAAATTATGCCCCGCTGGGCAATGGGTTATTGGCAGAGCCGCGAGCGATACAAAACCCAAGATGAAATCTTAAGCAATTTAAAAGAATTTAGAAAGCGCCGGATTCCAATTGATAATATCGTATTGGATTGGAATTATTGGGAAGATGATGCCTGGGGAAGCCACAAGTTTGATCCTGCCCGTTTTCCTGATCCAAAGGCTATGACAGACTCTATTCATTCGATGAATGCCAAAATGATGATTTCGGTATGGCCTAAATTTTATAAAACTACAGCGCACTTTAAAGAGTTTGACGAAAAAGGATGGATGTATCAGCAGGCCATTAAAGACAATGTTCGTGACTGGGTTGGGCCTGGTTATGCAGGATCATTCTATGATGCTTATGCAGGCGGTGCACGCAAACTATTTTGGAAACAGATCTACGAAAATTTATATCCTATAGGCGTAGATGCCTGGTGGATGGATGCCAGCGAACCTAATGTGTTGGACTGTACAGATATGGAGTATCGTAAAAAACTGCAGGGACCAACCGCTTTAGGACCTGCAACCGAATATTTCAACACTTATGCCCTTATGAATGCAGAAGCAATCTACGATGGGCAAAGAGCTGCAGATTCTAATAAACGTGTGTTTCTTTTAACAAGATCAGGCTTTGCAGGATTGCAGCGCTATTCAACAGCAACCTGGAGCGGCGATATTGCGACAAGATGGGAAGATTTGAAAGCACAGATTTCGGCAGGTCTTAACTTTGCCGCAAGCGGTATTCCATACTGGACGATGGATATTGGAGGTTTTTGTGTGGAAGACCGTTATGTGAGCGCACAGCAGCAGTACGACAAAAATGGAAATGAAAACGCTGACAGTAAAGAATGGCGTGAATTAAATGCGCGCTGGCATCAGTTTGGGGCGTTTGCTCCGCTATACCGATCTCACGGACAATTTCCTTATCGCGAACCTTGGAATATTGCTCCCGAAGGCCATCCAGCATACGAGTCTATTGTATATTATGACCGCCTTCGCTATAGATTAATGCCTTATATCTACACAATGGCGGGTATGACGCATTTTAATGACTACACCATTATGCGTCCGTTGATAATGGACTTTCAAAACGATAAAAATGTCGTTGGCATCAGCAGCCAATTCATGTTCGGATCTTCTTTTATGGTCTGCCCTGTTTATCAATATGGAGCACGAAAAAGAGAAGTGTACCTTCCTGACGGCACAAACTGGTACGATTTCTATACGGGCAGGCTGCTCTCAGGAGGACAGACTCTGCAGGCAGATGCGCCTTATGGACGTCTTCCGCTCTTTATTCCTGAAGGCGCTGTAATTCCTGCTGGTCCAGAAATCCAATACACCGATCAGAAACCTGCTGATAATGTGGTGTTGTATATTTATAAAGGCCGCGATGGCAGTTTTACTTTGTATGAAGATGAAGGTGTTAACTACAATTATGAAAAAGGCCATTACAGTGCGATAAGCTTCCATTACAATCAAAAAAATCAGACCTTAACCATCGGCGAGCGTAAAGGAGATTTTAAAGGCATGCTAAAAGACCGAAAATTTAAAATAATAGCTGTCGATCCATCCAACCCAAAAGCATTCCTTTCTGATGCTTCTGGAAAAGAAATCGATTATAACGGAGCGCTTCAAGTCATAAAAATTTAATCATCTTAAAACAATCACATCCAGCATCTGCATTTAGGACAACCTTAATGCAGGTCTTGGTGTGATTTTGAAAAATATAGATCCATGAAATTAAAAAAGTATATCATTTGTTTATTACTGCTGTCCTCAGCAGGCGCAATGGCACAGAAATCTCCTGTTTTCTTTCCTAAAGAAAACCTGATGGCAATGGGAATTTATTACTATCCGGAACACTGGAATAAAAAAGACTGGGAAAGAGATATCAGTAATATTTCCAAGACTGGTTTTGAGTTTATTCACATTGCAGAATTTGCATGGATAGACATGGAACCCGAAGAAGGGCTTTACAAATTTGAATGGCTTGACGAAGTGATCGATTTGGCTGGAAAATACAAATTGAAAGTTATTTTAGGCACACCTACAGCAATTTCACCCGTTTGGATGGGCATTAAATATCCTGAAATCTATCTGATGGACAGCCGTTATCAAAGGGCTGAGCATGGAACAAGAGCACAGCAGTCTTTGAGCAATCCAGTATGGAGAAATTTTTCTAAAAACATAATCAGCAAATTGGCAGCGCGCTACGGGCATAATCCAAATGTAATTGGATGGCAGCTTGACAACGAGCCAGAAGCCAAAGAAGATTACAGCCCTTCTTCTCAAGATGCTTTCCGCAAATGGCTGGAAAATAAATACCGCACCATAAGGGCTTTAAATACGGCATGGGGAGCCTCTTTCTGGAGTCAGACCTACAGCAGTTTTGACCAAGTTAAAATTCCAAATGCAGATCATGTCGGTTGGTGGGGGATCAATCCGCATGCCTTGCTGGACTTTAAACGATATACTGCCGATACGCAGGCCGATTTTTTAGATTTTCAGACCGATATTATCAGACCTTTAATTGCAAAAAACCAGTTTGTAACAACAAATTATACCGCTATTACTCCATCAGCAGATCCTAGAAGAACAAAAAAACTCGATTTTAACTCTTTTACCAGCTATCCTAACAAAGGAGTATCTAATATTGGAGACAAAGGTTTTCGTCTTGGCGATCCCGGGGAACTTTCTTTTGCCTTGAGTTTCTTTAAAACCAGAGACAACATCTCAGGAATTATGGAGCTTCAGCCTGGTTTTGTCAACTGGGGAAATGTTAATCCTCTGCTGCAGCCTGGCGCAGTGCGCATGTGGCTTTATCATTGTATGGCCGAAGGCATGTCTTTTGCCTGCTCTTATCGTTACCGCCAAATCAATTACGGTGCAGAGCAGTACCACAGCGGCATTACAAAACTTGATGGAATCACACTATCGCAAGGAGGAAAAGATTACCAGCAGACGATGCAGGAAATGAAATTATTGAGAAAGGCTTATAATCCGAAGGCTGAAATGCCTAAAGAAATTAAGGCTCGAAGAACTGCTTTATTATGGAATTATGACAATTCATGGAGCATGGGCCGTCAAGCGCAGACAAGCCAATGGAATACGCTGTCTTTTTTTCAAAAATATCTTGAAATTGTAAAATCATACGGAGCTCCCGCAGAAATAATTTACGAAAACGAAACATTAGATTCTTATGCCGTTGTGATTGCTCCTGCTTACGAAATAGCCGATCAGAAGCTTATTGCCAAATGGACAGAGTACGTAAAACAAGGCGGGCATTTAATGCTAACCGTGCGTACGGCTGTTAAGGACAAAAACGGCCATTTAATCCAAGCAGGATGGGGCGCTCCTATTTATCCTTTAATCGATGCCAAAATTGAAGACTTTGACCATCTTCTGCCTTATGCAAAAGGAACTATCCAAGGTTTCGGAAAAGAATATTACTGGAACAACTGGGCAGATTTAGTAAAAGCCAATAAACCTGAAAATGTCCTTGCTAAGTACACCAATCAATTTTATGCAGGCACGGCAGCTGTGGTTACCAACAAAATAGGAAAAGGAACCGTTACTTATATTGGTACAGATACAGACGATGGACAGCTTGAAAAAGAAGTCCTGCAGCAGGTGTATAATCAGGCTGGAATTGCTGTTGAACATTACCCTAAAGGAGTTTACATCAGCTGGCGCGACGGATTCTGGATCGCAGTCAATTATTCTTCAGAAGATTACCAAATAGAACAAATACCCAACACTTCAAATATTTTAATTGGCGGTAAAATTGTACCTCCAGGAGGCGTAAGCGTTTGGCAGCAATAAAAATGACTTTTTTCTAAACAGCCATAATTCTTAAAGATTCCTGCAGCTCCTGCTGCAGGTTTCAACACTGACTAACTATAAATTTAAACCAATCAAAATGAAAAAAAATCTAATCGCTTTGCTTTTTGCCTTGAGTTTGTGTGCAAATGCAAATGTAAAAATGCCGCTGCTTTTCAGCGACGGAATGGTCTTACAGCGCAATAAACCCATTTCTGTTTGGGGCTGGGCCAATTCAGGAGAAAAAATTGAAGTCACTTTTAATAAACAGACTCAGAGAACTAAAGCAGACAAAAACGGAAAATGGCTTTTGTACCTGAAACCTGAAAAAGCAGGCGGTCCTTTTAAAATGACCATTAAAGGAAACAACAGCCTTACCATTGAGAACGTTCTAGTTGGAGAAGTCTGGATATGCAGCGGGCAGTCTAATATGGAATGGCCGGTTGCTCAGGCACAGAATGCCGATTATGAAATCAGTCAGGCAGATAATCTTTGGATACGCCAGTTTTTAGTGGACAAAGATTTAAACCCGGCACCTCAAGAAGAACTCAAAGCAGGAAGCTGGAAAGAAAGCAGCAAAAAAAATACAGGAGCTTTTACAGCGGCGGGCTATTTTTTTGCAAAAAAAATATACAATGAATTAAAAATCCCTATCGGAATAATAAACTCCTCTTGGGGGGGCACCTGCGTGGAAACATGGACCAGCAGGGAAGCTTTTGAAAAAAGTCCCGAATTCAGCAGCATGATTGCCGACCTTCCTAAAATCCCAATGGATTCACTGCTGAAAAATAAACTGGCTGCGCTGAAAGTGCAGATTGAAAATCTTCAAGGATCTAAAATCACTTCAAACTCAGAAAGCCAATACAAAACGGCAGACTTTGATGACAGCTCGTGGCCGGAAATTCACGCACCTCAATTATGGAACCAGCAATTGGGCAGTTTAGACGGCACAGTCTGGATGCGCAAATCTTTTATGATTTCAAAAGAAGAAGCTGGTAAAGAGGCTTTATTGGAGCTGGGCAAAATAGACGATGAAGATCTTTCTTATGTAAATGGAATTGAAGTGGGAAAGAATACCCAATGGGACAAAAAAAGAATATACAAAGTACCAGCAGGAACGCTTAAAGAAGGTCTTAACACTATTGCCGTACGAGTAACGGATTACAGTGGAGGAGGCGGGATTTTTGGCGATGAGGCTGACTTAAAATTAACTGCAGGCAGCACCATTGTGCCGCTTGCAGGGAAATGGAAGTTTCAGGTTACAGAAATCAGAACAGACCTGTCTCCAAACAGCTATCCTGCCCTTCTTTACAATGCCATGATCAATCCTTTGATTCCCTATGCTATTCAAGGCGTTTTATGGTATCAGGGAGAGGCAAATGCTACACGTGCCGAGCAATATAAAAAAGCTTTTCCATTATTGATCAGCGATTGGAGAAACAAATGGCATCAGGGAGATTTTCCTTTCTTTTTTGTGCAGCTGTCTTCTTTTAATGAGTTTGGAGGAACCAGCAGCACTGGCAGCTATTGGGCAGAGTTAAGAGAGGCTCAGAATTTCACCCTTCAGAATGCTGCCAATACCGGCATGTGTGTTACAGCAGATATTGGAGATCCAAAAGATATTCACCCAAAAAACAAACAAGATGTAGGATACAGACTGGCTGCCATTGCCTTAAATAAAGTATATGAAAAAGGAAATGTTTTCAGCGGACCAGCATATAAGTCTATGGAAACAAAAGGCAGTCAGATTCTCTTAACATTTGACAATGCTGCAAGCGGTTTAATGGTTCATGATAAATACCACTATGTAAAAGGATTTGAAATTGCCGGATCTGATCATGTTTTTCATTATGCCGAAGCCCAGATAAAAGGCAGCCAGCTTTTGGTGTGGAGCGATCAGGTTCAAAATCCGCAGGCAGTCCGCTACGGCTGGGCCGACGATGCCAGCGACTGTAATCTGTACAATACTGAAAATTTCCCTGCTGTTCCTTTTCGAACAGATGACTGGAACAGCATCACAAAAGGCATCAAATACAGCTTCGAAAAATAATCAAGCCTATTGAACATTTCAATTTTCCCTATCGATTCTGAAGAATCGATAGGGATTGGAATGATGGCTGTGATTTTAGATAAAAACAGCCCTTCTTGTACTTCAGCTGCAGATAAATGATTAATTTAGACCGAATGAAAAAGCATAAAGCCCTCTTACTATTTCTTGCTGTTTTTGGAATAATTTCCTTCCAAAGCATTCTTGCGCAGTCCAATTATATTTTTCACCAGTTGAAAACCAGCGAAGGGTTTTCGAGCACCAATGTCAAGACATTTTTAAGGGACAGCTACGGTTTTTTATGGATTGGAACCGAATCGGGACTTAATCGATATGACGGCTACGAATTCAAAGTTTACACGACCAGCTCAAAAAAGCCCAACAGCTTAATTTCCAACGATATTTTAGGTCTGCAGGAAGACGGCATGGGCAATATATGGGTTAATTTCGGACATGATAATGCAATATATAATAGAGATAAGGACTGCTTTATTACAGACATCACTTTTCTTTTAAACAAGCTGTACATTCGCGCAGATGCCAACTGTAAAATTTACGTGGACAAAAAAAAGAATTTATGGGTTTTTAATAAGAAAAACATATTTTTCTATGATGTAAAAAAAAGGCATACTTCCATCTTTACCGGCGTAAACATTGAAGACCCTTTTGCTGTTAGCGTAACAGATAATGGCGAGTCTGTATATTGTGTTGAAAATTCTCAAAAGTGCTGGCAGCTAAACAGCAATACAGGTCATATCAAAACCATTAAACTGCCAACTCACAACAGAAAAAATGGAATTGATGATTGGCATATCATTTTTCTAGACAGCGACAACGGATTATGGACCTATTTCAGCAATAATCCTAATGAGGTTTACTATCGTGATTATCAGACAAAGAAATGGAGCTCCACAAGTTTAAAATCCAGCATAGACAGCGATATTAATTTTGTCAGCAGCATTATCGAAAATAAGCCAGGCGAAATATGGATTGGAACAGATCATAAAGGGATTTTTATATTTGACAAGTCAAAAAGCAGCATAACAAACTGTATTCAAACCCCAAACAAAGACAATTCCCTGCCATCCAGCAATATAACCTGCATGTATCGTGACAACGATGGGACCATCTGGATTGGGCACAGCAAAAAAGGCTTCTCTTTTTTTAATGAAAGCTTTAAAAACTTCATCAATTTCAAACATCCGGAATACTCTGATATCAGCACCATAATGGAAGATCACAACGAAGATCTCTGGATTGCAACAGACGGAAAAGGACTTTTTAAAAAAAATAAAAAATCAGGAAATACCTCTCGAATTCCATTTCCCAAAGCAGCGATTACCTGTTTATTGGAAGATCGCACAAACCGCATTTGGATCGGCACTTATCAAAATGGACTGTTTTGCTGGCAAAATGGTGTGATAAGCCAATATACCACGAAAAACAGCAAACTAAGCAACAACAATGTCTGGAACTTAAAACAAGATCGCTATGGCAATATCTGGATAGGGTCTATGGGAGGAAAAATACAGCAGCTTCCGTCCGATGCCACAAGCTTTGATTCTGTGATTTCTGTATTTGAAGATCAAGTTTTTGCACTCGATATGTTTTACGACTCTGGCGATGAACTTCTGCTGGGCACGGGTTACGGGCTTTTCAATATTGATATTACCAACAATAAAAATGTCATTTCGTATGGCAATAAAAAAGGAACGCAAAAATTCAAACACTTTCAGATTTCTACGGTCTACAAAGACAAACACAATATTTTGTGGATTGCCCACAATGACGGCCTTAATGTGTGGGATCCAAAAAAAGATACCATTTATTACTTCAACAAGTCAAATGGCCTTTGCGACAATTCTGTGAGCGGCATATTGGAGGACAATCGCAATAACATCTGGGTTACAACCCCCAATGGGCTTTCTGTTTTAACTGTCAGTTATGACGCAAATGATAATTTATCCATAAGCAGTAAAAACTATTCGGTTAAGGATGGCCTAATGGACAATTATTTTAATAAGCACTCTATACTGCAATTAAGAAACGGTGATATTCTGCTTGGCAATCTGGACGGATATACCATAATCAATCCAAACAAGCTGCTAAAAGAAAACAGACCAATTTCAAAAATTATTTTTACAGGACTGACTCTTGGGAATCAGACTATAGAGGTGGATTCTATTTATAATGGACATAAATTGCTGCAGCATTCCACAGAACTGCTTTCCAAGCTTACCTTAAGGCACGATGACAGGCTCATTACTCTTAAGTTTACGAGTACAGATTTATTAAATGCCGATAAAGTCAAGTATTTTTACAAGATTGAAGGGTTTAATTCGGAATGGATTCCTATTCAGGACAATAAAATTGTAATTTCTGCCTTACCAGCAGGCAGTTACAAACTTTTGGTAAAAGCGTATGATAATGCTTCAGGATGGAACAATAACATCAAAGTATTAGCATTGAACGTACTGCCTCCTTTTTACCTAACTGTATGGGCGTATCTTTTTTATGGACTAACGATCGCGGCCATTATTTGGTATACCGTACGCAGATCAAAAATCCGCCATCATTTAAAATTAGAAGAACAGCGCGAGAAAATGAATCGCGAGAAAGAATGGCATATAAACGAAATGAAGCTGAACTTTTTTACCAACATAAGCCATGATCTAAGAACTCCCCTAACTCTTATCATAACACCTCTGCAAGTGCTGCTCAATGATGCTATGGATGAGATCATGCGAAAGAAAATAAATGTGATCCATAAAAATGCACAGCAGCTTCTTTCCTTAATCAATTCCCTGCTGGATTTTCGCAAATTAGATGCAGGAATCGTCAGTTTAAATTTGAAAGCATCAGAGTTTGTAAGTTTCGCCGAGGATATCTTCAGTTCGTTTAATGTTTATGCCGCGGAACGCAATATTCAATTATCTTTTGAAAGCGGAATAGAGAGTCTGCTTATGGAATTTGATAAGGATAAGATCCAAAAAACACTTACCAATCTGCTTTCGAACGCTTTTAAATATACTCCCGATGGAGGAAAAATTCAGGTAAAAATTAGCCGTGACGCTACTCAAGTCTGCGTTAAAGTTCGAGACACGGGTTCGGGAATCAGCGATAACGATAAACCGCTTGTATTTGACAGATTTTATCAAGGAGAACAAAGCCAGAATGAAACCGGCAGCGGTCTTGGACTGCATATTGCAAATGAATACATACATCTGCATGGAGGTGCCATAACCATTGAAGATAATATTCCGCATGGGTGTGTATTTACCTTTAAGATCCCAATTAGAGAAAGCTCTGAAAAAAATTTGATGCTTAGTCCTGCTACGATTGATATTCCAAACATTGAAGAGGAAAAAACAGAAAGTCCTGCTGAACAGCTGGTTCTTTTTGTAGATGACAATAAAGACTTGTGCGAATTTATAGAAGACAACCTAAAAGATGATTTTACGGTGCTTACGGCACATAATGGCCAAGAGGCTGTCGAACTGCTGCAAAAACACAATATTACAGTTATTGTAAGTGATGTAATGATGCCTGTAATGGATGGCATTGAGCTTTGCAAATTGGTCAAAACCAATATCTACTGGTCCCATATTCCTGTAATTCTGCTTACCGCGCGCACTGCTGAAGAATATCATATAGACGGATTAAAATACGGAGCAGATGATTATATCACCAAACCTTTTAACATTCATATTCTCAAACTTCGAATTAATAAATTTATCGAATGGACCAAAAAAAGCCATGCCGCATTTAAACAAAAAATAGACGTTAATCCGCAGGAAATTACCATTACCTCTCTAGATGAAATTTTTATTGAAAAAGCGATAAAAGCTGTAGAGCAGCATATCAGCGATACTGAGTTTTCTGTAGAAAATCTAGGAGACACTTTAGGCTTGAGCCGAGGGCATCTGTACAAAAAACTGATGTTCATAACCGGTAAAGGACCAGCCGAATTCATTAGAACCATACGTTTGAAGAGAGGACGCCAGCTTTTAGATAAAAGCCAGCTGCAGGTTTCGCAGATAGCCTATGAAGTGGGATTTAATTCGCCGAAAAGATTTTCAAAATATTTCCGTGAAGAATTTGGTTTATCTCCTTCTGAGTATTTAAAACTTCATAAAAAACTATAATAGCACAACAAAAAAGCAGCCTTTAATCCTACATTAAGGCTGCTGCTTTTTTTGTTTTCTCAGACTATTTCGTTTTATTAAAAAGCGTTTCAAAAAACGGCTGTAAACTGCTTAAAATATTTTTATTTGAAAATATCCTGCGAGAAAAGATACAGATTGTTTGACCATTCTAGATCATCGTGCGCATTGCCGTCTACATGCCACACATGAGGCACTTGATTGGTCTTTAAGCAGCCGTGAATGCGCTGGCTCACATTGAAAAGCCAGTCTTTACTGCCACAAGAAACCCACAATACTTTAAGATCTTTTCTTGCTGCTTTTACGTCAGGCACAAGTTTAAGATCAGAAAGCCCTCCCACTTCATTTGTATTGGGAGCAGACGAAAAGCCGCCAACAAAAGCAAAAGTATCAATATTGGAAAGACCAATATTCAGAGACTGCCCGCCTCCCATAGATAAACCCGCTAAAGCTCGCTTCTCTCGATTGCGGTATACAGCATAATTTGATTCAATATACGGAATGATATCCTTCAGCAGATCTTTCTCAAAAGATACTCCATAACTTTTATATCCAATTTCTTTCTCCTTTTCTTGGTCAGGAGCCGGATTTTCAACAGTGATACTTGAGCTGCAGTTGGGAAAAACTACCAGCATTGGCTTGATTTTTCCCTCACGGATTAAATTATCGATTACATCCTGCGCACGAATCCAATCTGTCCATTGCCCTTTACCTGAATTAAGGCCATGGAGCAGATAAAGCACTGGGTATTTTTTATCAGACTCATAGCCTGCAGGGGTGTAAACTGTCATTTCGCGGCGAGTGCCCAATGTTTTAGAATTGTACTGAACCACTGTCAGTTTTCCAGAAGCCATTTCTGCGTGCTTGTCCCTAAATCCTTGCGGCGGATCTGGAAATGCTGGTTTGTCGTCAGCATTCAATACTATGGGCTGCAGGTTTAATTCTTTGTCTGTAGTATTCTCTGTTTGGGAATGTCCTATAGACCAGCAGACCAAAGCCAAAATCGCAGTTAATATCGTTTTAGTTTTCATTCTTCTTTTTTTGTATAATAGTCATTCATAATAAACCAAGCTTTTTTCTTTTCTCCATTTTCAGAGATTAATCCTTTCCTATTATACCCTTTTTGATATACAGGATGCATTCTTCCCAATGACCTGTAATCAAACAATAACCATGGACAGACGCCTCTTAAATTTGGAATAGTTTTAAACATTTCGATCTGATTTTTATAAACCTGCTCTTGATATTCTTCAGACCAATAAGAAGCTTGATCTGCAGGTACATTTCTATTTCCATATAATGCCTCGGCTCCAAATTCTGAAATGAATACAGGTTTATTAGAAAAATCTATTTTCCACTTCACTTCTGAAGGTTTTCCCTGCCAGGGAATATACCAGCCTATATATTCATTAAGCGCAATTAAATCAGAGTACTTATAAAGCGTATCCCAAATATGAAACGAATTATTGGTATAGCCTTGCGTGTTTATAACATGCGTAATCAATCTTGTAGAATCGATTGCTTTGCATTTTTCCGTTAAATCAATAAGCGCTTTATCTCTATTTGGAGTACCTGGATACGTCTCATTCGAAAGGCTCCAGACCACGACCGAGCATCGGTTTTTATCTCTTGCAATCATTTCTTGCAGCATATCCTGCATTTTGTAAGGAACAAGACTATCAGAAAACTTAATATTCTGATAGATTGGAAGTTCGCTCCACACCATCAAACCCATTTTTTCAGCTTCTTTAATCATGTCCTCATTATGCGGATAGTGGGCCAATCTTACTAAATTGCATCCTAGTTCTTTTGCTGAATTCAGCAATAGCCTGTCATCTTCCAATGAAAATGCTCTTGCTTTTTTTATCGGATTTTCTTCGTGAATATTTACAGCCTTGATAAAAATGGGCTTTTTATTTAATAAAATTTCACTCCCTTTAGTTTCAATGCTTCTAAAACCAATTTCATCAGTTATAGAATCGGTTGCGCATTGCAGAATTACATGGTACCGTTTAGGATTTTGGGGTGACCATAGCTTGAACTTGGACAAAAATTCAAGCTTTGCATAACCGCTGCTATCTGCCTTTGTTTTATAAGCGATATTTAATTCGGGAATTCTTACCGTAATTTTTTGGTTCAAATGCTCCCCATTTAATTGCACCCATCCCAATACACTATTCAAACTGCCTTTTTTTAGCTGAATAAAATAATCGGCAATATAGGTTCCAGGTGTTTCAATAACTTTTACATCACGTATGATTCCTCCATAATTCAGCCAGTCAAAGCCTAAACCGGGAATTCCATTCTCTAAGCGACGGTTGTCTGTTTTGACAATTATGGTATTATCGCCATCCTTTATTTTATCAGTAATTTCAAACTGAAATGGAGTGAAACCTCCCTCATGGCTTCCCAATTTTTCCTCATTCAGATATACATCGGCGCTATAATTTACCGCTCCAAAATACAGAAACTGCCTTGTGTTTTTCTTTTTAAAAAGAGTAGCCGTTTTTTTATACCATACAGCCCCTTCATAAAAAGCAAGTTCGCACACCTGTGAATTAAAGTCGCCCGGAACATTCAATTCTGGTGCACCGCCAAATGAATATTCAAAAAAATCTGTTTTCTTCTGCGGTTTTGGCTCCATCCAAATTTTTTTCCAGTCGCCAACTGCTCCTGGATCAGAGAGCGCTTTCCATTTTCCATTCAAACTTATTAAATTTCTAGATGCCACATTGGCCATTGTAGTTTGGGCATTTGCCTTGCTGGCTAAAAAAAACGCCAATAAAATGGTTACTAAATGCGCTTTACAGATTTTTTGCAATTGGCTCATTTTTAGTTCATTTTACCTGGTTTATACGTGAAACTGTCAAAATCAGCAGATGCTTTGGTGCTTTTGTTTTGAGATGCAGCGTAAAGTCCAATATACACTCCTGTAAAACCTCCATTGGTCTCAGAACTAAGGTACCAAATATTGATTTTATCTAAAAATTTAAATTCCTTCCCATCCAGAGAATAGTAGAAGCTGTAAAAATCTTTATTGCCTTCCACTTTCAAATAAATCTTACCAGATGGAATTTCCACTTCCGATGCGGTGTGGCTCAGCATGCCCATTTTATAACGCAGTACTAGTTTATTTTTGCCTTTTTCTGTTTTTTTCAAAGAAAGATCGTAATGCGCCTGACTAGAATAGAAAATGGTCATACCAGCTTCATCTCCACTTTTTGCATTATCTAATGACATTGCAGTCGAAGCTGAAAAATCAATATGTTCCTGCCTGCGTCCTATAAAAGTTGGCGAATCGTTGTCGTCTAAAGATACCCAAGTGGCTTTTAATCGCAATGAACCTTTCTTTTCGGTAAGTGAATACTTTTGCATAAAAGGATTTCTAAGATAGTTCCAATCGGCACCCAGCTTTACCTCATCAAAACTCGTAGAAAAATCATGAGGTTTTACAGCCTGTAAAGGTAAAGTTGGCACATTCATATCTATATTAACCGTGCCATTGCCATTTATTACCGGCCAAGCATTTGCATCCCATCTAACAGGAGCTAGAAATGTTTCTCGACCTAACACATGGTGCAGCAGACTCTGCGGACGGAAGCCTAGAAAGACAATCCACCAAGAACCATCATGCGACTGAATAAAATCGCCGTGTCCTGTACCTTGAATCGGATTGCTCTGAGCAATTTCGTTAATATGCGTCAGAATCGGGTTGGCAGGATTGGACTCGTAAGGCCCATAAACGTCCCTGCTTCGCGCTATGGTTATTTTATGGCCGTATTCTGTGCCTCCTTCTGAAATTAGCAGATAATACCAGCCGTCTTTTTTATAAATGTGCGGAGCTTCAGGATAGCGCCCTCCTGTTCCATTCCACACCGTTTGTCCTTTAGTGAGTTTTTTTCCTGTTTTAATATCAATTTCGCAGATCGTAATGCCATTCTGATTCGATACAAAATAAGATTTGCCATCTTCAAAATATAACGAAGGATCTATACCGCCCTGATCGACAAAAACGGGTTCTGACCATTCTCCTGCAGGATTATCGGTATGAACATAAAAATTTCCTCCGCCCGATACATTGGTCGTGACCATATAAAAACGGCCTTCATGATAGCGGATTGTAGGGGCATAAATACCAGCTGAAGGAGCGCATTTATCTAACTTTAACTGGGAAGGGCGCGTAAGGCAATGCCCAATTTTGGTCCAATTGATTAAATCTTTACTGTGAAAAATGGGAACTCCCGGAAAGTATTCAAAGCTGGAAGTCACCAGATAATAGTCATCTCCTACCCTGCATACGCTAGGATCTGGATGAAATCCAGAAATGACTGGATTTTTGTATCCCTGCGCATTCAAGAAATGGCAGCATCCGCCTATAGTGATTAAAAGGAAAATTATTCTTTTCATATTTGTAAATATTGCAATGCTTTATTTTAAATTAAAATCTGCCGCTCCTCTAATATCAGCAGCTGAAGCTCCAATCATTATTTTGAATTTGCCAGGTTCTGCGATCCATTCTTTTTTAGTGTCGTCATAATAAGAAAAATCTTCTTTTGTTAAAGTAAAATGCACTGTTTTTTCTTCTCCCGGTTCCAGTGAAATTTTTTCAAATCCTTTTAATTCTTTAATAGGACGAGGCAGGCTTGACTTTTCGTCACTGACATAAAGCTGCACAACTTCTTTTCCTGCTACTTTTCCTGTGTTTTTTATGGAAACTGTTACGGTTAAAGGGTCAGCAGCTGTAATCGTTTTTGATGAAACAGCTGGTTTCCCGTACTGGAATGTGGTGTAACTCAATCCATATCCGAAAGGAAAAAGCACAGGGATTTTTTTAGTATCGTACCAGCGGTACCCTACTAAGATGTCTTCTTTATAATAGACATTTTTCCCATCACCAGGATAACAAAGCTGGTCAAAAGCATGTGCTCCTGCGTCCTCCAATTTTTTAGGAAATGAAATAGGGAGTTTTCCTGACGGATTTGCCTCGCCAGAAATAATATCAGCCAAAGCATTTCCTGCTTCCGAACCAAGATACCATCCTTGTACAACGGCTTTTGTTTTGTTAAGCCAAGGCATCAAAGCCGCATTTCCGCTTAGTAAAACAACTGCAACATTATTATTTACTTTCTGTATTTCTTCAATAAGCTTGTCTTGACCAAACGGCAGGCTCAGTGATTTACGGTCTCCGCTTTCACAATCCTGAAAATAATTTTTATTCAACCCTCCAACAAAGAGAACTATATCAGCCTGACGAGCGGTCTCGATCGCTGCGTTTTGCAGAGAATCAAGATTTAATTTAGAGGGTTCTTCGGCACCATAAAGCGGTCGTCCCGAAGCATATCCCATACTGTAAACAATATTATTTTCGCCGTATTTATTTTTTAATCCCTGCAAAGGAGAAATTTCGTAAGCCGCTTTCAATGACGTAGAACCGCCGCCAACGATCAGGCTTTTCACGGCATTTTCACCTATCACCGCAATTTTTTTATATCTGCCTTCTGGAATAGGTAAAAACTGTTTTTCGTTTTTAAGCAATACGATTCCTTCCTGTGCTATTTTTCGGGCTGCATCGCTATGCTCGGGAGAAACAAAACGGCCATAAGAACGATTGGCGCTCATAGTAGTACGGAAAATCATTCGCAGAATTCGGCCTGCTTTATCGTCAAGTTTTGACATTTCGTATTGGCCCGATTTAATTCCTTTCAGAAAAGGATCAGCTAAATAATAGCTCGAAAAAGGAAAATGGCCTTGCGTGGTCAGTCCATTGGTATAAGTACCCATTTCAATATCAAGTCCGCCATTGACCGCTTCGTCAGTATTGTGAACACCTCCCCAATCGCTCACCACTACACCATCAAATTTCCAGTCGGTTTTTAAGATTTGGTTGAGTAAAATGTCGTTATGGCAGCAGTGCACTCCCCATATTTTGTTATAAGCTCCCATGATAGACCACACATTCCCTTCCTGAACTGCGGCTTTGAAGGCTGGAAGATAAATCTCATGCAAGGCGCGATCGCTTACGTTGACATTAATTTCGCCACGGGCAATTTCCTGATTGCTCAGGGCGAAATGTTTTACACACGCCGCCACTCCATTAGACTGCACGCCTTGCACGTATGGAACCACCATTCGCGAAGCCAAAAAAGGATCTTCGCCCATGTATTCGAAATTTCGTCCATTAAGCGGCGTACGGTAAATATTTACGCCAGGCCCTAACAGCATAGTTTTGTCACGGTACCGGGCTTCTTCTCCAATAGATGTGCCGTAAAGCTGCGCTATCTTTGGATTGAATGTTGCCGCAAGACAGGTTAAGGCAGGAAAAGCAGTGCATGAGTCATTCGTCCATTGTGCTGAGTTCCATTCGTCCCAGAGTTTTTCATCGCTCACCCCGTGAGATCCGTCTGATGACCATACATCTGGTATGCCCAGACGGGGAACTCCTTTAGAGCTGAACTTTGACTGCGCATGGCAGAGTGCTACTTTTTCTTCTATCGTCATTCGCGATAAGGCATCCTTTACACGAACTTCTATTGGCTGGCTTTCCTCTAAATAAAGAGCAGATTGCGCCCATCCAAAAAATGGCGAGAGGAAAAAATATAGTAATAGTAAAACAGTGATATATCTTTTTTTCATTATAGTATACTTTCTAATTCATTATCAGGTTACAGAACAATACTTACTCCAATAGGCAAGAGAGTCATTCCGAGATATTTTTAACTATTTTTCAGGATTAATTATAATTGCAAAACCTCCTCCAGGAGCCATCTGCACTTTCAATTTACCGGCATTGGTTACTTTAATTATTTCACGTTTGTAATCTGTTGGATCTTTTTCAGCATTCAATCCGTCTTTAAAAATTTCTGCTGTAAAGTTCCCTTTTTCAAGGAAAGATAAATCGAGTGCTATTTCTCTAGCCGACCAATTGGTTAAACCGCCTACAAACCATGTATTGCCTTTTTTTCTGGCAATGGCTGCATATGGGCCTACCTTTCCATCCAGCGCAACTGTCTCATCAAAAGTGGTCGGAATTTGAGATATAAATGTAGTGCTTTGCTGTTCTTTCATATAAGCTGTTGGACTATCGGCCATCATTTGCAGCGGCGCTTCATAAAGAACATACATACCCAGCTGATGGCATCTTGTGCCTTGGCTCATTGGCAGTGAATTGCTTGGACGAAAATCTGCTTTTGTTGCATTGCGCATAGCTCCCGGCGTATAGTCCATAGGTCCTGCCAGCATTCTTATAAAAGGTATGCTCGCTTCATAATGCGGCATGTCATCTTTTGGTGTCCATTTCGCATTTTCCAAGCCTTTGACTCCTTCAAAATTTAGGATATTTGGATAGGTTCTTTGAATGCCAGTCGGCTTATACATTCCGTGATAGTCAATAAGAAGTTTGTAAGAGGCCGCCTTTTTCGCAATATTATAAAGCGAGTTAACCATTTTTTGATCGTCACGGTCTATGAAATCTATTTTAAAGCCTTTCACTCCCATATTGGAATACTTGGTAAACGCATCATCTAAAACCTGATTTACAGCATACCATGAAGCCCAAAGCATGATTCCGACATTTTTTTGTTTTCCGTAGTCGATAAGTTCTTTAATGTCCATAGCTGGCGAAATCTTCAAGATATCGGTTTCTTCGCTCCATCCCTCGTCTATCACCACATATTCAATATTGTTTTTAGAAGCAAAATCAATATAATATTTATAAGTCTGCGTATTGATTCCAGCCTTAAAATCGACTTTCGATATATTCCAGTCATTCCACCAGTCCCAAGCCACTTTACCGGGTTTGATCCAGCTCATGTCAGAAATTTGTGAAGCCGAAGAAAGTTTTTGAACCATATCATTATTCAAAAGCTCGGTGTCGTTTTCACTTATGATGACTGCCCTCCAGGGAAAACTTCTACTGCCGTTTGTTTCTGCAATGTAGTTCTCTCTCTCAGAGACCATGTAGTTCATTTTATTATAGCCGCCTAAACGCTCCTTTTTTGGATAATGTGCAAATATTCCCCTAAGTCCATATTGCGTTCCATTATTTCGTGTTAAAAACATGCCCGGATAGTCTTGGAGTTCAGCCTCAATAATAGCTGCTTTTTTTCCATTTCCTAAATCGACAAGAAGCGGAGAAATAGCTAATGAATCTTTGACAAATTTAGAAAGCGGAATTTCATCATAAAGCGCTTCAAAAGCAGAAGTATACATGTCTTTTTCTCTTAAATCGCGAACATAGGGTACAAAAGCTTTATGGTCTTGGCTGAAGTTAAAGCTGGCTTCTTCAGATGCAATGGTAATTTTTTTATTCTTATTTGTAAAAAAACGATAAGCTGCACCATCATTATAAGCTCTTAATATCAGACCAAAATTTCCTTTAAAATTTACAATCAGCTGATTGTATTGGTCCACAACCGTTTTCTTCTTATAAACAGGCGTTTCGAAAGTGGTGTTTGAAGCCGAATTTTTAGTGCTTGCAATTTTCGCATTATTTCCTAAAATCTCTCCGCTGCCCAATGTTAATGAAATAGCTGAAGGAGCAACGACTTCTGTATTGTTATGTTTCACAGACCATCGGATTTTGGCGCCGTTTTCTAAATCCATCTCAATCTTTCCGTTGGGAGACTTGAGATGGAGCACCTGCGCCGATCCGCCTGCTGATAAAAATATTAAAATAACTGCCTGTAATAAAGTCCTGTTCATTTGATGTGTGGTTATTGTAGTTAGTAATTAAATGTTTTTTGGTACGCTTTGAAAAAACTTAAAAACGTTCGCGTAAATGTTGTCTCTTTTGGAAAGCTGTTTTTAGCATCTTGATGCACCAATTGATATTGGTGCTTTGAATTACAGCTTCAAAGTTTTTTTCAACTGGCAAATTTGACAAGAAAAAACAGCTGACTACGGTACGCTTTGTATTAAAAAAGGGCAATAATTGTTGTACTCATCAATATTTTAGACAATATAAAGATGATTGATATGGTTTTTCAAAAAGATCTGCTTCCAAAAACAGATAGCAGCAGTGAAATTAAATATAGGTTCTTACCTGTTTGATGTAATTGCTCCAAATTCAATTTTAACACATAGAAAAATAGATTCAGAAAGCTTTAAGAAGCGTTTCACTAGTTTAAATGCACATAGTAGCTATGTGAAAGAATAAAATTCTCTTTTAGAGACCTTAAAAAACAAATAAATCTATGTTTCTATGTATTTAAAACAATTACACCCAACAGGTTAGGTTCTTTTAATTGATTAAGCCTTTTGCTTTGAGCCATCTGCCGCATGCCAGACTCCAATCTGACTCTGTGCTGCCAGATTTGCCTAGTCCATAGCCGTGTCCTCCTTTTTCGTATATAAGAAGCTCGCAAGGAATCTTATTTTTCTTTAAAGCTAAGGCATATTGTATACTGTTTTCTACTGGTACAGCACCATCATCCATGGAATGGACTAAAAATGCTGTCGGAGTTTCACTATTGACTTGCAGTTCATTTGAAAAATTATTAACCTGCTCAGCTGATGGTTTTTCGCCCAAAAGATTAATTCTCGATCCCATATGGGTTATTTCTTCACGCATTGATATTACAGGATATATTAACAGTGAAAAATCTGGACGCGCACTAGTTGCATCTGCACTCTCATCATATACTTTTGTATTAAAATGTGTTGAAAGAGTAGAAGCCAAATGCCCACCTGCAGAAAAGCCCATAATGCCGATTTTTTTAGGATCGATTCCCCACTCTTTGGCTCTGCTTCTAACCAAACGGATGGCACGCTGTCCATCTTGCATAGGACCTATTGATTTATCGGTCATTATAGCAGCATCCGGCAATCTGTATTTTAATACAAATGCCGTAATGCCAAGACTATTGAGCCATTGTGCAACCTGTTTTCCCTCATGTCCGATAGCCATTCCGGAATAACCTCCGCCAGGACAGATAATAACGGCAGTACCCGTTGCTTTTTCAGCAGGAGCAGGATACACATCTAATCTCGGATTCGTAACACGCTGCATCCAGCTATCGTCTGAATTGGTTTCTTTATAATCGGCATTAGCTATAGCCCCAGGCACTTTCTTATCCCACAGGTTAATGGTTTTCCTTTGCCCAAATGTTTTACCTGCTACCATAAGCATAATAAGCAATGCGGTTCTAATTCCTTTTGTTTTCAAAATACCTTTCATTTTAAATTATATATTCTAACTATTTTATAAAGCCTGTAAATCCTCCTCTTGGCAGGCACTCAATTTTTAATACGCTGCCTTTTTTAACTTTTATTGTTTCAGAAGAAAAAGATTTATCGTCTTTGCCATCTTTTATCAGCTCAAAATTATAAGTCCCTTTATCAAGGAAATCGAAGTTTATTGTTAAAGTCTGAGCCTGATCTTTACCGTTTAAACCTCCAAGGTACCATTTATCTGCCTTTTTTCGGGCGATAATGATTTTTTCTCCCGGAAAGCCGTCAATTAATTGCGTATCATCCCAACTTACAGGCACTTTTTTAAGAAATTCTTTGGCTGGTTCAGGAAGCGATCTGTAGGCTGATGGTTTATCGGCAAAATGCTGCAGGCCGGATTCAAAAACAACAGCCAAAGCCAGTTCATGAGCATAGGAAGTAATATGCGGATGCTGGGAATTTGAAAAAGTAACCGGAGTATAATCCATCGAACCCACTACATTTCGAGTAAAAGGGAGCGTGGTATTATGAACAGCAGCTTTATCTGTAAGCTCAGCCGTATTGTTGTACCACTCTGCACCATAAACAGCCTCGGTTGACATCAGGTTGGGATAAGTTCTAGCCCAGCCTCGGGGAACAGTGGCTCCATGAAAATTTACCATTAAATGATATTTAGCAGCATCCTTTAAAATGGCTATATAATACTGCATCATATCTTGCTGGTCGCCCGCAAAAAAATCGACTTTTATGCCATACACGCCAATTTTATTTAGCCACGAAAATTCCTTGGCTCTTTTTTCAGCCGTTTGCAAACGATCGTTTGGAGTAGGTTCCATCCAGCTTGTTCCAGAATTGTACCATATCATAGGTTTTATTGATTTGCTTTTCGCATAATTTACCGCATCAATGATGCTGCCGCCATTTGCCATTACATCCCATTCCCAGTCAATAAGCACGTATGGCCAGTTCATTTCAACAGCCAAATCAATATAATCGGTCACAATTTTGTAATCTTTAGAACCTCGGTTGTTGGCCCAGTAGATCCATGAAACTGCACCAGGCTTAATCCATTGAGTATCTTTCACACGGCTAGGCGTGCTTACATCTGTAATAAGAGTAGATCCCACAATATCTGAAAGTTTTCCAATTATTACGGTATGCCATTGGGAATGCCATGGCTGTTTTGATTGCACCGCAGAGGGATAGGCAATTTGATATTCATCAGCATTAGTAGTGCTCGTTAATCTGGCAGCGCAGTTATCCTCGCTGATATCAGCTTCAGAAACTAGTGCCCACACGGGTTGGTTTTGAAGTTTATACAATGCAGGAAAGCCGTATTGCTGTACTTTATCTGTTGCTGTCCCGCCTGTGCTATACGGGAAAAATCTCTCGTAGGAAGGGTCGTATGGCTGCATCCATCGGTCTGCTTTTTTCGGCAGGGCATATGTCGTAGCTTCTCCAGTAATACTAACTTTAGAATCGGAAGCATCAGGAAATACATAACGAAACGCTACCCCATTGTTATAAACCCTGAAAATGATATCTAAAGTCTGATTGTTTGTGTTTTTAAAATGAAATGTTTTTTCGATCGCTGTATTTTCGCAATGCTTGCGCTTGCCGCAAATCATCTCGTACGTATCTTTCACCGAAACAGATTCGGATTGTCCAACAAACAAAAGATTCCCCACAAACTGCTGGTCTTCTCGTGTTATACCTAATTTTGATTCGCGTACCACTTCTGAAAGGGTGTTATCGCTTAGGTATAAAACTTTATAAGAAACACCATCAGGTTTCTTGTTATCAGGCAGGTTTAAAATAACTTGTATACGTCCGTCGGGAGAACTAATCTTCTGAGCGTCTATGCAGAATGAACATAAAAAAAGGATTAAAAAAAGGCTTTGCCTCACTGCTAATGTCATATTCTTTTAATTAATTTGATGTAATAGTAATAATCTGCGGTTGTAATCCATCTCCAGAAACCGTTAGTTTTATCTCCCCTTTCTGATGAGTACTTCTCACAATTGCCAGAGCCCTTCCGTGCCAAGCTTTTCTAGTACGAGATTGATAGGGTTCAAAATCTTTTAGATTGGCATTATCGACTGCTTGGATACTTCCAGGTCCCTCAATTTTAAAAGTAAGGCGTCCCTCTGCATTAGGGTTCAAAACTCCTTCTTTGTCTATTAGTTCAACTGCAATATAGGTCAGATCTTGTCCGTCGGCTTTGATCTCTTTTCGGTCGGCTGCCAATTTAATCTGCACCGCCTCACCTGCTGATTTCAGTGTAACGGACTCCTGTTCTTTTTCATTTGCTACACCAGCTGCTCTTAAGATGCCTGATGCGTAAGGTACGGTAAAAACCGCTTTAAATTCTTGCTTCTCTCCGGTTTCCTTCTGTCCTAAAAGCTGGCCATTAAGATACAGTCGAACCTTTGGATATTTAGAATACACTTCGACCTCAACATTTTTTCCAGTATATTCAGGCCATGTCCAGCTTTCCCAAGTAGGATACACCGACCACCAGGTCTGTTTAATTTCAAGAGGTTCTGGTGCAGGTTCTCGAACTGCCATATAGAGTTTTTCTTTTTCGTTATACAGCATGCCTCTATAATGTGCAATAGGTTTTCTCCATCCTATAAGGTCTATATCTCCGCAGTAAGCGCCATGCCATGGAAAAAAATCATTTTCCCAATGTTCTCCGGGCACTTCTCCTGAATAATAGTAGCGTCCTATTCCAGATTCTCCCAGATAATCCATGGCTGTCCATACAAAATCTCCAATGATGTAATGGTTTTTCTGTACTAATTCCCAGTTTTTAAAAGCATCTTTAGGATACGATTCTGTTTGGACTATAATTCGAGAAGGCACTCTTATATGATCTTGCGGCGCTTTATCTAAATTGTAATTATATCCCGCAACATCATGCTGAGCCATCAAAGGGTCAAATATGTCCCAATTCTTACCGCCATTAACAATTGCCGATGTTATCGGACGACTTGTATCGATTTTCTTTATTTCTTCAGAAAGCATTTTGGCCGTATTCACTGCATCAAGATCTTCTCTTTCAGGTATTTCATTTCCAATGCTCCACATGAAAATGCTGGGATGATTGCGGTCGCGCAGCACCATAGCCTGCAAATCGCGTTTCCACCAGGCATTGAAATAGTTTGAATAATCATATTTATTTTTCCCAATCTTCCAGCAGTCAAAAGATTCGTCCATAACCAGCAGGCCTAATCGATCGCAGGCGTCTAGGAAGGCTTCTGAAGGAGGATTATGAGAGGTTCTTACAGCATTGAATCCGCTGGCTTTTAAAAGCTCCGCTTTACGCTGTTCTGCACGGTCAAAAGCAGCGGCGCCCAAGGAACCATTGTCGTGATGCACACATCCTCCGTTGAGCTTGATTGTTTTTCCGTTGAGCTGAAATCCTTTTTCTGCCGTAAATGCTAGAGAACGGATGCCAAAATCGGTAGTACTCTGGTCTAACATTTCCTTTTGTTTTGAAACCTGTACCAAAGCTTTATATAAGGAAGGCTGCTGCGGACTCCAAAGTACCGGATTACCTACTTTAATAAGCTGGACAACAACTTTTTCGCTCTTTGGAGAAAGCGCTACTTTTGTTTCATGACGCCCTGCTGTGTTGGATTTCGGATCTTGGATTAGCGCTGTAACAGTAATTTCCTGTAACGATTTGGTTTCATTCATCAGTTTTGTTTCCACACGAACTGTTGCTTTTTTTGGAGAAATCTCGAAAGTACTGATTCCTGTTCCCCATTGCGCTATATGAATTGGATTGGTCTGAATCAGCCAGACATGCCTGTAGATTCCCGATCCGCTATACCAACGGCTGTTCATCTGCTGTGAATTGTCTACCCGCACAGCAATCACATTCTGCTGCCCATATTTTAGATATGGTGAAAGGTCATAGCTGAAAGAAGAATATCCGTAAGGATAAACTCCAAGCGATTTTCCGTTAATAAACACTTCGGAATTCATATAAACCCCTTCAAAGTAAATCGCTGTTTTTTTTGTCTTCCAGTTATCAGGCACCGTAAAAGTCTTTCTGTACCAAGCGACTCCTGCCGGAAAATATCCTCCTCCTGCGCCAGTAACGTTCTTTGGATGAACTTTACCTTCAATACTCCAATCATGAGGCAGATCAAGCTCTCGCCAGTCTTTATCATTGAAATTATCCGATGACGCTTGAGCTGACTCTCCTAAAAAAAATCTCCAATCACCGTCAAAAAGCTGTTTCCTCTTTAAGTTTTCCTGTGCATGCAGAGATAAAAAATTCAGAAGCAGCATGCATAAAAGCAGCATGCTTTTCTTTAAATAGTGTATATGATTCGAAATTAAATTATTCATTTTCGTTATTTGATTTTATGCTGTTCTAAAATGATGCAGACAAGATGCTACTGCTTTTGGAGATATTCTAAAGTAAATCCAAACTCATAGGGCTTACTGCCAGAATTGGTATATTTTTCCATTGTTTTTGCTCCCCAAGAATCATCGCCTCCAACACCATGAATATTTAGATCAATATTAAGGTTGATAAAATCGCGTCTGGCCAGCTGATAATCGTGTCTGGCATTTTCTAAATCTTCTTCTGTATAAGGCCAAGCACGGAAATTCAGCGGCTGCAATCCTGTTACTTTGATACTGTTTCCGTTTGGCGATTCAAGAGAAAACCAACGCACATCACTGCGGTTTGCATTATCCTGCGGAGCTGGATATGGAACAATAAAATGTTCTAATTGTTTCTGATACGCTCCTAACAGAGAAGCTGTTTTTCGGTCTGGATAATTTTCGTAAGGACCCCGGCCATACCAGTCTACAGTATTATAATTTTTGGGAATGCGAAGTCGCATCCCAAATTTAGGAATTTGTCCGATAGTATCGTTTAATGGCGTATAAAAAGCTTTTGCACCTAATTTTCCATTGCCGTTTAGCTGATATTCCAGCGTATAATTAGCTCCAATACGGGGAAAACTGATATCAAACTTCACCGTAGCCAAAGTGTCTTGTCTGGTTACAGCAACCTTTTTAACCACTCTATCGGCTGTCGCATTTTTCCATTTAGAGAATTCTTTTGCATAACCGCTCTGTTTCTGGTTATCATTTGGCGGTTTCCAGAAATAAGGCTCCAGAGGTCCTATTAAAAGCTCCTGATCTTTAATCTTCCAACTTGTCAAGTCACCATTGGTTTTATTGAAAACAAAATTCATGTCATCCGTTTTAAGTTCAATAACAGCAGGTGTTTCCTTTACTTTTACAGTCTTTGCTCCAGAAATGCTTTTATTCCACTGATAGGGTTTTACTATAAACTGCTCACGTGCGATGCAATAGCCTGTTTCTGCCCAAAGTGCAGCTTCTTTAAGCCTTACATAAAGATTGAGGCAGATTTCAGAACAGGTTTTCTGTTCGTTCTGAAGATATGGAAGATCAACAACAGCGGAAGTGCCTGGCAGAACAGAACCTACGTTTAGAAGACCTCTCTGCAGAGATTTTCCTTCGCAGACATATTCATATTCAATATCGAAATTTTGAAGCGGCAGAAAATCAAAACGATTGGTGACTTTAATACTCGTTTTATTTTCATCCTGCATTTGGAAAACAACAGGCTGATAGACTTTCTGCACCTCATAATAATGGGGATATGGTTTTCGATCAGAAGAAACCAGTCCTCTCATGACAAAATTGCCATCGTTGGGCTTGTCGCCAAAATCTCCGCCATACGCCCAAAATTCACTGTCTTTTAAAGTATAATCGTCAGGGTGCTGGGTAAGTTCAAACGGAGAACCATCTTTCGCTTTTGGCAGTCCGTGTTCATCCCATTCCCAGATTGCAGCACCGCATAGGCTTGGATCTGCATAAATTACATCCCAGTATTCCTGCAGATTACCGCCTGAATTTCCCATAACATGTGCATACTCGCGCATAATTACGGGTTTGTCTTTTATCTTTTCGCCCAATTTCTTAAAATCCTCAGGATGCAAGTAGCTATCATCATAGAGATCTGATATTTCCCTGTGGGTATCCGAAAAAACCAGACGTGTCTTATCGAGTTTGCGAATGGTATCTGCCATTGCTTTCATATTTTCTCCTTTACCGCCTTCATTTCCCAATGACCAGAAGATAACGCAAGCATGATTTTTGTCTCTTTCAACAAGCGATACTGCACGTTCTACATGGGAAGTTTTCCAGAGAGGATCTTCACCCAGCTCTTTATTTCCTAGACCGAAAGCATGGGATTCCTGATTCGCCTCGTCCATTACATAAAAACCGTATTTGTCGCAAAGCTCATAAAACAACGGATCATCAGGATAATGGCTTGTGCGTATCATATTGATATTGGCCTGCTTCATCAGTTCCATGTCTTTCACCATGACTTGTCGGCTGATAGATTTTCCAGTACGCGGATGCATTTCATGGCGGTTAATACCTTTCAATTTCACTGCTTTGCCATTGATGTAAAATACGTCTGCACGCACTTCGATGCTTCGAACACCAAAATAGCATTCGGCTCTGTCTACAATCTCATTTTTCTTGTTTTTAAGCTGCAGAACAAGCTTGTACAAATCTGGAGTTTCTGCTGACCAAAGCTTTGGATTTTCCAGCATAGCATTCATTGTAAAAGAGATTTCATAGTATAGGGAAACAGGAATCTTTGTTTCAAACTTTTTCTCTATATAATCTCCTGATTTTGAATATCCGCTTATAGCTGCCTCAACTTTCAATCCTGAAGTATTCTCTGTGTGCCTGTTATCCAAACGGACATCGATGGCAACTTCTGCTTTTGAATATGATTTGTCTGGAATTGCCTTTACAAAATAGTCTCCGATAAAGGTCTTAGGTCTTGCAATCAGATCAACATCTCTAAATATCCCGCCCAAACGCCAGATATCCTGATCTTCCATATAACTGCCATCGCAGTATTTGTAAACCTCTACGGCCAGTTTATTTTCTCCTTTTTCAATATAAGGCGTAATGTCAAACTCGGCAGGCGACATAGAATTTTCACTGTAGCCTACTTTATGTCCGTTTACCCAAAGATACATTGCCGACTGGACTCCTCCGAAATTAATAAATATCTGTTTATCATGCCAGTTCTCCGGAATCTTGAAGCTAGTTGTGTAGCTGCCAACTGGATTTCTTTCTTTAAAAGCCGTAAAACTCTCATCGGGTTCGCCGCTTACTCTTGGAATATCTCTTTTAAAAGGATAGGCCACATTGGTGTAAATAGGTGTTCCAAATCCTTGCAATTCCCAGCTGGCTGGCACTAAAATAGCAGTCCAAGCATCAGTAGAAAAATCTTTGCGGTAAAAATCAGCTGGTCTAGACTGCGGATTGGCTGACCAATTAAATTTCCACATCCCATTAAGAGACAGAAGCATTGGATTATTTTTTTTCCCCTCGGCAAGAAAACCGTACGCATGCGGTTTTTCCTTATTGATACCATTAACAGCTGGATTCTCCCAGTCATTTACCTGCTGTGCATCTATAAGATTAACCGCAAAAAACACGGCAATGAGAAAGATTTTTTTTATCATATCGATGAGTTTAAACGATTGCCCATCAGCACTTATCTGCTCCCTAGTGGCAAACAATTCTATACTAATTACCTTTGGCAGCATCTGCATACTGTATCTTAAACACTACTGCTATGTTATTTGGAATAAATTTTGGTTTTTGAATCACAAGTGAATCCGAATACTGCTTCCAGGAAATTTTTTCTTTACTGCCAAGTACACTGATATTTTTTATCGTGGTATTATTTTTCTTTTTACCAAGGAGTTTCAAGCTTACATTCTCAGCAGGAACACCTAATGCGGTAGCATACAAGATTTTCCCTTTCTGATTATAACGAATGTCCTGAGCTGTCATCGTTACTTTCCCTTCATTAAATCCTTGAGCATTAATAGGATTGACTATTTCTGCTGCGGGTCCTTCACCATATACACTCCATGGACGGGTATCAAAGATGCTTTCTTTGTTTATATCCATCCATTTTGCTATATCTTCAAGGATTGCGATTTCTTTGTCATCGATAGAACCATCTCCGCGTACAGGTATGTTTAACAGCAGATTTCCATTTTTGCTGACAATATCAATAAGCATCTGAATAACCGTTTTAGCCGATTTATATCCATTTCCATCATAAATTGCCCTGCTGTAATGCCAATCGCCAATACAGGTGCAGGTCTGCCAGGCTTCGTTTTGAATCTGGTCAGGCACTCCTCTTTCCACATCCCAAACCATGCATTTTTTCTGTTCTGGTGTCAGTACTTTTCCAAATAGAACTGCTTCGAGTTTATTATCATGAGCTGCCATGTTGGTATTGTAATAATGAGCCGCTATTTTCAAGCCTGCATCACTTACAGGATAAAGTGGAAGTCCTGAATCATCAAAATAAAGAAGGTCTGGTTTGTAGATATTGATTAAATCCATAGTGCGGTTATAAAAATTCTCGCAATATTCTGCAGAAGGAATAGAGGCTCCATTATCCCAATTCCATTGCCCCCACAAAGAGGTAATGCTTTCCTCGCTTCCAGCGCTTAGCGGATGGTTTTGCGCATATAGCTCCTGCGGATCCAGCCCTTCCCACCAAGTGCCAACACCCTCTTTTTTAGTAAGTTTCCCATCATAAGGAATGCCAGCATAAGGTCCTTTTTTGTCTGAACGCTGCGAAGTTTCAAACCAAGTCCAGGCATGAGCCGCATGAACGCTTAATCCAAATGGCAATCCATGTTTTTTAGCCGCCGCAGCCCAGCCTGAAATAATATCTTTTTTAGGACCAACTTTTGTAGAATTCCACGCTTGGTATTTGCTGTTCCATAAATCTAAATTATCATGATGGTTGGCCATAGCAAAAAAATACTGTGCTCCAACTCGTTTATATAGTGCTACAATTTTCTCAGGATCCCAGTTTTCAGCTTTCCAATCCTTAATAACCTCTTTAAACCCTGCTTTAGATGGGTGTCCGTAATGTTCTATATGCCATTTGTACTGCGCCCCGCCTTCATCATACATAAATCGGCCATACCAATCTCCCTGCTCCGGCTGACATTGCGGTCCCCAATGCGCCCAGATTCCAAACTTAGCATTTCGAAACCATTCAGGAGTTTTATACTGCTGGAGAGATTCCCAAGTTGGTTTAAATTTTCCCGACGCGACTTTTTCAGTGTTCTCTGTAACTAGTGACTGGTATTTTTGCTGTGCCTGTAAAAAACTGGCGCAGAGGATACATAAAGCTGTAAATAATTGGTTTCTCTTATTGTTTTTATACATTTTTATTTTTATTTTTTGTTAGCCCGGAGCTAACGTGTTTTTAAATTTTTCTTTTGGGCTTTTATTACGAAAGATTAATGGCTTTTTAAGTTACAACACAATGTGCTGATACAGGTACATAATCACTATATAAAAGTCCTAACAGAGCTTATTCTACTGTTAGGACTTCCCTTAATTTGATTTATCTGGTTTTCTTAATCATTTTAAATGATTGGAGAAGATTACCTCCTGTTCCTTCCACATTTACGATATACAATCCCGACTGAAGTGTGCTTCCCATTGACAGCTGGCTTGAGTCCGATATCGGCACAGACTCAACATTTTTTCCATTCATATCAAAAATTCGTACTCTTATCGGTTCCGCATAATCATTTATTTCAATTTTAAAACTGCTTGTAAATGGATTTGAAGAACAGATTACAGTAATTTTTTGCTCTTGCAGATTTTCTGTAGTATCACCTAGTCTCAAAGTTGCACTCGATACCGCAGTTAGAGACCATTGCTGGTTATTGCTTGAGCTGAGACTCCATTGGCTTAGATCTGCTCCGTTTGTTGAATTTCCTAAACCATCCAAATACATTCCGGTCGCTTTATTTTTAAACCTGAAATAACCCGAACCAGCGTCTTCTTGTATCCATTTTTGCGCCTCACTTCCACTATAGCTCCATTGTCCTGCGATTGATGGATTTGCTGTTCTGCTCATCCCGTCTATATACAATCCAGTAGCTCTGTTTTTAATCATAACCTCGCTCCCGCTATACTCTAGTGACCATTGCTGGGCACTGCTCCCACTGTAGGTCCATTGTCCTGTATTACTTCCCTGCGTTGTTCTGCTCATTCCGTCTATCAGCAGTCCAGTGCTTCTATTTGAAATGTTATAATAGGATGTGGCCTCACCAAGATCGTCACCATAAACAAGTCCTCTTCCCACAGTGCTCATATAAACGCGCCCGTAGATATTCATATCTCCCATTACAAAGTTCCCGTTTCCTGTACCTCCATATTCATGCGCATCATCATTAATGCGAGTCCAGTTGCTGCCTTGGTCTACCGAACGAAAAACTCCCGTAACACCGCTTACCGTACCCCAGATATAAATAGTTGGATAAGAAGCGCCAGCCTTTGCTTTACCAATTCCGACTGCCGAAGCGTTGCTTACAGTTGTTGAAGGTGTGGTAAAACTGGCACCGCCATTAACTGACCTTATCAGTCCGCCAGAATTCTTGGCAATCCATAAGTGCCCAGCATACCCAGGCACTGTTCTAATTAGGCTGGATCCCCCTGCTCCAACATTAGAAACCGTATTGAAAGAAGCACCGCCGTCTGTGCTTGCTTTTAAATCTCCGTTAGCTCTGTTGTAGGCATAAAATTTATTGTTTGTAATGGCATCAGATACTGGAATCGTATTAAAATTAATTCCTGTTACTGTCGTCCAGCTGGCTCCATTATTGGTAGAACGGTACATAGCGCTGGAAGATTCCGGAACATGCAGGATAGTTATGCCATCATAAGAAAGTCCAACCGTTCCGCGCGGTCCTGCCAGGGCTGCAGTTGTTTTTATCCAGTCAGTTCCTTGATTATTGGAATAGTACATATTCTCACCAAGCCTTACAATTTTATTGGCATTTCCTGATGCATACGCCAGTCCGGATGTGGTTCCCATTGCAGGCTTGTATTGCGGTGCAAATGTCGAAACATCAGTATGCTTAAATCCGTCATAATCTCCAATGACACTCATTAAAGGTCCGCCCGGAATACTGATTAACCCCAGCGGTACGCTCTCTTCAAGGCCGATGGCGTCAAACTTCCACGAGGTTTTTGACGCGTTAAGATCATCACAGGTATAAATACCATTTCCCGATATTACACTTGCCTGATTGGTATTAAAAGGATTAAACTTGATGTCCCCAGTCCAGTGAATGGATGCTGAAGATCCTGAAATCCAAGTACAGCCATTGTCTAAGACATTGATTCCCGAATTTCCAACCAGATCTCTCCATGATGCACCGCCATCTGTACTTAAAAAGAAACGATCGGCATAAATTATATTGCCCTGTGCATTGGTATACTGCGCCATATAGGTATTCATTGATGAAGCAATCAGACGCTGCGGATTGGATGGGGCAACATCGATGCCGCCAAAAGGCCCCGAAAAGGATGATGGTGTAATATTGGTTAAGGCCCCTGTACTAGAAAGCTTCCAAATCTGTCCTGAAGAAGGGTTCCAAGGTCCTTCCTTATCAGCATAAGTGATTAATAAAGCCCTGTTGGAATCCAACACTGCTCGCTGAGGCATATAATTTATTGTGGCTCCCGAAACGGCATTCCAAGTATTTCCAGCATCTGTACTTTTATAAAGATTGGAAGCTCCAGTTCTGGAAACACCAGCATAAATAGTCTGAGTGCTGCCTCCAGAAACTGATGCAGAATCAAAGATTACAAAACAGATTCCGTTATCATTTGCCGTTGTCGTAACTGGAAATGACGATACCTTAGACCAAGTCGAACCGCCATTAGTACTTTTAAACAATCCGTCACGTCTGCTTCCGCAAAAAAGCACATTAGAATTGTTAGGGTCTACCGCCAATCGCTCGCCGTTAGATCTTCCCATACCGTTTCCATGCGCCTTAAATTGTGAGGTTACTATAGTTTCAGTAAAATTAACACCTCTATCGGTTGATTTTAAAATGGCTGTTTTCTGACCATTAAAATAATCGGTTCCTACCAGCATATAAACCACATTATTATCCTGAGGGTCAATTGCCAGCGATTCCACGCCCTGATAACCCAGCTGATCTACACTGGTCCAATCCAATAAGGGTATCCATCTGCTGCTAGATGCATCCCATCGATAAGCTCCTCCCACATCTGTGCGGGCGTATTTTAAATTGGCATCTGTTTTACTTGGAATAATACCGGTAACAAAACCTGCGCCTCCAATCTGAACGTTTTTCCAAACACTCTGGGCTTGGGAAACGAAAACTGATAAAATCAATACACATAATAAGTAAGCTTTTTTCATCTTGATTTGTTTTTTAAAAGTTTAAATTATTATCATCCTTACAATCTATCCTCACCCGAACCAATGTTTCTAAATTCTTAGCATTTTAGTACCGATAAGGGCTGCCGCACCAGAAATGCGGCAGTATAAATTCCTTTTTTTAAGAAATGGCCAATAAATGCCTAATCCTGAAAAAAAACTTTGAAAGGGGGTATCTTAAAATATTAGTTGGCCCCTGCTTTAATAGCATCTATCGTACGTTGGTCTTTTACAGTAAAATTACTCCTGTCTATCGCTGCTCCTATATCCCACCAAAAAGGTTTAATACCACGGGCTAATGCTTCTTTGGTTGTAAAATTTATCCAATAGTCCACCGAGGCGTTATGCATGGCCAAATCTTTGGGAAGATAAGCAGGACCACTACGTCTGTAAGCGCCATACTCTCCCATTATAACCGGTATCCCTTTATCAATAAATTTGGTTTTCATTTTGTTGTAATCAGCAATTATCTCGTCCTCTTCTCCGTATGTAGCATTACGGTCAGGTTCAATGGTGGAATGATGGTCTTTACCCCAGTAGTAAATCAATTTACCCCAGCTCTCATCTTTATTCCCGATACAAAATTGTGATGGTGTATAGTTATGCACCTCAACCATGAGGCGATTTGGCACCTGATCTGTAGGAAGCGTGTTCATCAGGTCAAATGTCAATCCAGGATTTGTTTGAGGACCTTGAACGATAAGAACTCGGTGACTGTTTCTTCCACCTGTAGAGCGAACAGCTTGAACAAACGTTTGGTGGTATGATGCTAATACTGCCATCTCCTCAGCATTTTTAGCATCCGGTTCGTTAGCGCTGGCAAACATAAGGTGCTCGTCAAAATCACGCATTGCAGTAGCGATTTGTTCCCATAATGCTTTTTGTTTAGCATTGACAGCCTCCTGCTTTGCTTTAGTGATGTTTTTTTCCAGCCATCCGCCGTCCCAGTGAATATTAAGCATCACATATATGTCGTTATTCACACAATAACCTACGACCTCTTTTACCCTTTTGATCCAATTCTGATCAAGATGTGCGGTAGCTTCGTTGTCAAGATGAAAATTCCAGGCACAAGGTATGCGAATAGCAGAGAAACCTAATTGCTTTACAGCTTTTACATATTCCTCTGTAATCACTGGACTACCCCAACCGGTTTCACCACCCGGCGCTTCAAATGTATTGCCAATGTTCCATCCCAGTTTAAATTTGGCAGCCAATTCAACCGCTGTGCTCATCCCTGCAGCATCAGCTGGCTTTGGAGATAAATTATAACCTGGAAACAAATTGGCAGTTTGTGTAACTGTTATGCGTCTTGCCTGTCCGTTATCTGCTGTAACAGTCAGCACAGCCGAACGGCTAACCCCGCTGTTGTTAGCAGAGGCTGTAAATGCGGTCTTCTCTGTACCTTGAGCCCCACTTAATTTACTTAATTGCAGCCAAGTTAAGGCTAAATTTGTTATGGTCCATTTACTGTTTGCTTCAATTGTAATTGGTTCAGATGTGCCTCCTTCAGGCATAAAAGAAACCGATTCTGTCGAAACTGTCAAATACGGCTCTTCCTCTGTACTTTTAGAACAGCTAAATAAGGATCCGCTGATCATAAAAAGCAACAGCATCTGATATAATAATTTATGCTTCATTTAAATTGTTTTAGGATTAGTGAATTTTTATTTAAAACCTGCGAAAAAATTCAGGTATTTAGAATATCCGCAGGCTTAATTCTTTAATTAATCTGCTCATTAATAATTTTTACCACTCTGATGTTATCAAAAGCAGCTTTAAAAGCTATACCGGAAGCTTCATAATTATGCAGATATATCTGGCAATTGGATTTTCCTTCTGCTCCAATCAGGTCTGTAATATTTTTCAAGATATCACCTTTTCCACTTCCTCCGTCACGAAACTGGGTAAAGGGAATGGTTACAGTTTGCCAGCCTGTTGTTTTAAAACCTGTTGGAGAACCCTGCCAAGGCTCATATCTTGCTAAATAATTTCCTGTTGAAGTTGCAACCATTATAGAACCGCCCAGCCAGGGATTTGGAACGTTTATTTCAAATTTAAAAGCCCAATTATCAACCGGATCTGAAAGACTTTCTGCAGGTATCCATTGTGTTTGACCAATTCTGACCGCATGACTCCAAGGCTGTCCGTCTCCACCAGATACAGAAGCAAAATCCATGACAAAGAAATTAGTTACATTTCCTCCAGGAAAAATAGAATTACTCTCGCCACTAACAATTTGCGCTCCTCCCCAATATTCCCAATTAGAAATATCATCTGCATTAGATATCACACCAGTTGTTTTATCATTCACATTAAATGCAGTAAGAATTTCACCTGATCCTGTAGTTATTTTTAAAGGACCGCTCACAGCTCCATCCGGCATTTTAAAACTTACTGCAGTTCCGTCATCTGAACCTGTAAATTCCTGTACGGACACGCCGGCAAAAACGAGTCCGCTGATCTGAAACAAATTTGCTCCATAAACAATCACCTCTTCCCCTGGCTGCGGATTTTCGTTTGAAATATGATCCAGCACTGGAGGTCCGGCTACTATATCAATATCAAAAATCACTTTTCCTTTCGGAGTAACCAGTTCAATGGTGTTTAAATCATTTTCAGCAACAGAAGGAAATGGAATCACCGCCGGCACCTGTACAACTGCATAGTTGTCAGCGAACAGCCCTCCATTAAAATCGACCGCGATACCATTGAAGGCAATCTTTACAGCATCTTTTAAATGGGATCCCTTTAAGACAACCCACTGTCCCGGTACCAGTTCATTAACCAATGTATCATTAGGAGCCGCCGCATAATTGCGCACTTCTGTGATAACCGGTCCAGCACCGGAATCTTCATCATTGTTGCAGGACACAAACATTGCCGCCACAAGCATCATACCTGCTAATAGCAGGCGGGTAAAACTATTGTCTATTATTTTTTTCATAACTGTCATTATTTATAGTATGGAACTGACGGTTCATTTAACTTAGGGTTCACTACAACTTCTGTTGTCGGAAGCTGCAGGGTAAAAGTAGCGGATGTTGCAGGCGATATCGTTCCAATAGGATCGTTTGGCGTTGCTGTTTTTGAATCCTTATCATAATCAAACAGTACTCTCTGCTGATCACTTAAAAGCTGCACTGCTTTTTGAGGATTGTAATACGAGAGTCTAACCAAATCATACCAGTATTGTCCCTCACAGGCAAATTCCACTCTTCTTTCGTTCAAAATGATATCTTCATTAATCGAGGTAAGAGGATCCACACCGGCACGAGTTCTTACTTTGTTAAAATACAGCAGTGCATCAGGATCACTTGTTGAGAAATCATTTCCAAGCACTGCTTCTGCATATACCAGATATACGTCCGCAAGTCTGAGAAGAGCGTTATGTTCAATAGATCCCAAGTAAGACATCGCAGGAGAATTATTGTCTGCTTCATTGCCTATGATATGCTTTTTCATCCCTACAGAAGCTGCAGTATAACCGCCTCCTGCGGCATTAAGCTCAGGATAATGGTCTCCCGGCAGCATAAAACTTGCTTTTCTTCGGATAGAATCCTGCTCTGTATAAGCTAAATACAAATCGTAGCTCACGCCTGGAGATCCCCATGCGCCTCCTTTTTGAGGATTAATGTCATTGCTTGGAGAGTAAGTCAGTAAATGACTGCCATGCATCCATTCTGTAGTGGCAGACCATTGCAGGGCAAAAAGCGATTCTTGATTATCGTTAAACTTGGTTTTAAAAAGATCTGCATAACTAGGAAGCAGGCTGAGTCCGCTGTTTGCGATAACATCTTTGGCGTAGGTTTTAGCCAGATTTAAATATTCTTGATTGCGGCTTCCTCCAGTCTGGCCTATACCTGCTCTAGTCAAGTAGACCTTGCTTAACATTCCTTTAGCTGACCATGATGTAACTCGGCCCGGCTGATCGGTTTTAGGCAGGTTTTCTGCTGCAAAGGCCAAATCTTCGATTACAAATCTGTATACGTCCTCTATTTTATTTTTATTGACTAGAGGCGATTTTATCAGTTTGGTGTTATCTTCTATAATAGGCACCTCCCCCCAAAGCATTGCCAAATGATAATAGGCCATAGCACGTATGAATCTTGCTTCGGCTACAGCGCCATTTTTATCGGTAGCCGCAACCGTTGAAGGTGTTTTTTCATTAATAGCGTTAATAGTCGTATTGCAATGTGCCACTATAATGTAAAGTGCTGCCCAGCCTGTTGTTAAACGTCCGTTGGATCCTGAAAGGGTAAAAGTGTTAAGCTGCACCAGATCCGAGCCCTGATATTGAAGAATAAGATTTCCGCTTAATATATCTCCTAAAGGCAGGTATGCCGTATTATTCCATTGTGCCCAGATTTTGCCGCCGTATAATGCCGCCGTGGCTAAACGAAGCTCTTCTTTGTTCTGGTAAAAATTCTCTGTGCTTATTTCGGACTGTGACGGACGGTCAAGAAAATCGTCCTGGCATCCGATGAGCACCGCTGAAACCAGCAGGCTTAAAATGATATTTCTATAAATTGTGCCCATATTTTTGTTTTGTTTCATTTTTAGTTAGTTAATCCTAGATTAAGTCCAAATGTAAAAGATCGGGACTGCGGATAGAAACCATTATCAATTCCCGCCTGCAAAGGATTCCACGATCCTACCTCAGGATCCATTCCTGTGTAGCTTGTAATTAGAAATGGATTGCTGACATTTACATACAGCCTAAGCGAACTTATATGTATTTTTTTCATCATTTCACTTGGAAAAGAATAGCCTAAAGTCATGTTTCTGCATCTTATAAAAGAGCCATTCTCCACATATCGATCAGAAAAACGGTTGTTTCTGTTGCTGTCATTATTTTTTAGTCCGACAATTGAAGTCTCAGGATTAGTCACATACACGTTATTCACATCTGAAGCCGAACCATTAGGATCAATTAAAGCCAATACAGCGTGATCTTTCAAAGACTTCAAATAACCGTTATTGGTAAGAGGATTGTCTCCATTAATTCTCATTCCGTTCACAACCTCACTGCCTTGATTGGCAGTAAAGAAAATATTCAAATCAAAACCTTTGTAAGTAAAAGTATTTCCAAGTCCAAACTGAAAGTCTGGAACAGGCGATCCTAAAAATGTCTGATCCTTTTCAGTAATCACTCCATCTCCGTTAAGATCCTTAAATTTAAGATCTCCATACCACACTCCACCCGAATTAGGAGTAATTGGCAGTACTGTTCCGTCAGTATTGGTTGGAAGTGCATGGTTTTTAAAATCTTCTGCTGTAGCAAATACACCGTCTACTTTATAACCGTAGAATGATCCTATGGAACCGCCTACTACAGTTCTAGACACCACATCTCCGCCATAATATCCTGGAAGGAAAGCTCCGTCAGTATTTAATTTCATTACTTTATTTTTATTGTGAGATAAAGTAAAATCTGTAGTCCATGTAAAATCTCCATGTTCCATATTTCTTGAACTCAAATGAAGATCAATGCCTCTGTTGCGAACCTGTCCAATATTAACATAAGGAGCATTGATGGCTCCAGGCGAATACCCCACAATAGTTCCTGAATATAATGGAAGAGGAATCTGCATCAGCAATCCGTCCGTCATACGGTTGTAAACATCGACAGATAAATTAAGTTTCCATCCAAACAGCGCTGCATCAAGTCCAATATTTCCGTATTTGGTTTTTTCCCATTCTACTGCTGGATTTGCGATATTGGTAGTCATTTGCGCATTACCAGAAAGTCCTGTTGATACCGATTCTAAAGTTGACAGATAGGCATTGTTTCTAACATTTTGATTGTTGGTAAGTCCATAACCTGCTCTTAACTTTAATTCGTTAACGATTTTAGAACCTTTTAAGAATTTTTCATTGTTTAATTTCCATGCAAATGCCCCAGAATACGTAGTCACCCAACGGTTATCAGGCGCAAATTTCGAAGAACCGTCAGCACGGATATTTGCCGTAAAGAGATATCGGTCATCATAGATAAAATTTAAACGTCCGAAGTACGATTCTAGTGCGCTGTCTCCTTTTGTACCTCCATTGGTAGCCGTAGTGATATCGCCGCTTCCTATATTGGTTACATTATTAGAAATGAAATTTCTTCTTCCAGCAGAAACACTTTCAAACTGTGTCAGCTGGGCCTCATGTCCTAAAAGAGCATTAAAATTGTATTTTTTATTAAAGACTTTTGAATAGGTGAAGAAACTTCTAAATGTGGTAAAATAGTCTTGATTGTAAGCGTAAGAAGCTTCATTGGTCACTTTTTCAGCTAGTCCGAATTTATAAGTCGGACTAAACTTGTCTTCTGTCTTATAAAGAAAATTACCTGAGATCTCATTACGAAAAGAAAAGTCTTTCGTAAACGCAATATCAATATAAAGATTACCAAAAAACTGATTTCTCTTCGGATTATTTTTATTGATAAGTGCCAATGCATAAGGATTTACACGTTTTGCAATCCATCCTTCACTGCTTTCTTCTCCTGCAAAACTTCCATCGGCATTTCTAATGGGTATATCCGGTGTCTGGCTTAATGCCTCTTGAATAACATTTGATCCAGTAGAATTCACATTCTCATCAATGTGAGTCAGCTGCATACTAGTTCCTAACTTAAGCCAGCTCGTTGTCTTATTATCCAAGTTCAAACGCACTGATGCTCTGGTAAATTCAGATCCTAAGGCTATCCCTTCCTGATTAAAATACGATCCTGAAAGCAAATACTGTGTTTTTTCAGAACCGCCGCTTAAAGTAAGGACATGATTTACTGTAGGCGCTTTACGAAACAATTCTTCTTGCCAGTTGGTACCCTCTCCTAAATAATTTGGATTGGCAAACTCTGGTCTTTCGTCAAAACCCCATACTGCTGCCCTCTGGTTAATAAATGTGGCATATTCCCTTAAATTCATTGTCGGATACTGCTTGATAAGCTCTTGAAATCCAGTTGAAACCTCATAAGTTATTTTAGCTGCACCTTCCTTACCTCTTTTTGTAGTAATTACAATTACACCATTTGTAGCCTGCGAACCATAAATTGCTGTCGCCGAAGCATCTTTCAATACATCTACCGATTCGATATCTGAGGGGCTTATGGTCGCTAGTGGATTGGTACCATTACCAGTGTCAAAACTTTGGCCAATGATAACCCCGTCAATTACATAGAGAGGCGAACTGCTGCCAAACGAAGACATACCTCGTATCTGGATGTTTACACCTCCTCCAGGCTGCCCCGAAGTCTGTTGCACTACCACACCGGCTACTTTTCCTTGCAGTGCCTGATCAAAAGTAACAGGCTGTGTTTTGCGGAGTTCATCACCGCTAATGGAAGATATGGCTCCTGTAAGGTCTTTCCTTTTAGCCTTTCCGTACCCGATCACCACTACTTCGTTTAGTGCTTTTTGATCCTCTTTCATTTGGATTGTAAGCTGGTCATCGGTAACTTTTACTTCCTGCTTGACAAAACCCAGATAGGTAAACACAATGGTTTCTCCGATTTTTGCTGTGATGGTAAAACCTCCATCGGCATCTGTGACCGCTTTCTGATCTTTTCCTTTAAGCTGAATATTGACCCCAAAAAGAGGCTGCCCATCTGTTTCTGATGTAACAGTACCCTTAATTCTTTTTGGATCAGAATTTTGGGCTGACATCAGTCCGGCATAAAATAGCATCGCTATAATAATGCCTGTATTAAAAAGACTGTAACTGCGCTTTTTAATGCATCGCATTCCTTTTTTTTCATTCATAATTTGATTGGTTAGGTATTAGTTAATAAGCTGGTTTGTCTCTTCGAAAAAACCTTAGAGACAAAGAACAAATTAACAATAAAGACTAGCCAAACTATGGTTCTATTTGTATCAGAAAAAGGGTCAAATTGTAATCATTACTAGACTTATGATAAAAAAAGACAGCTATTTATTTCATTAAAATATTTTATATCATAATTTTTTATGATATTATCAATACCTAACACTAAATCAATACTAGCTGAGAAAGCAGCTCATGCAGAAGCATTCGTGGTGTTCTCGTTACAAAATCTAAGAGAGAATTTAGCAGATACAGCGCCGGTATCTTCAAAAAATAGAAATTTCAAGAAGCTAAACTGTTATTTTAATAATTTATTTATCTTTTTCACTAAGATACTTAGTTCATGAGCAAAGTTAATAGTACTGATTTATTATCACGATATCAAGCTGCCAGCAGAAAATATTCTGATGCATCTGTATTTATTCACGCTGTAATTACAAGAAAATAAAGACTTTAGGAAGCAGACCGCATATATTTAGGACTTATTCTTCATAAATCTATAACCGTGGGAGAAATCTCTAAACTTTCAGGTTTAAGCATAGGTGCCGTAACGGGATTAATAGACCGGTTGGAAAAAATGAAACTCTTGGAAAGGCAATTCATCAAGGAAGACCTAAGAAAAGTCATCATTGTTCCGAATGTCGAAAATAGTATGAAGCTGCTTAAGCCGTTTTTTGATAAACTGCAGGAGAAAACTATGGCATTGCTTGCCATTTTTTCAGAAGAACAAATAGAAACTATAGAAAGCTATTTTATCAAAGCCGCAGCCATAATGGAGGAAACAAAAGATAATTTAAACAAAAAATAATATAGAAGGTCTTACTGCAATTAACTGACCAGAGCTGAAATATGGCTCTGCATCACCACTTATCTACTTTTTAATGAATGGCGCACAGATTTTCGAAACTCTGGTTTTTGTGCCTAAATGGACCGAAGCTGCCCCTGAAAATTTTAAGCTTTTACTGGATGGAAATTACAGGCTGTTAGATACTCTTGTTATTTTAGACACTTTTTGACCTTTAATTGATTTCTCCACTTGACGGAAATCTTGCTGTTGATATAGTATTTGTACAATCTATTGTACTAATGCAAAAATGGATAATTTCACAATTGTACCATCACATTAGAGAACATCTGAAATGAAATTCACTGAAATATAAAAACATTAAAAAAAAAATTAACAAAACAATCGCTATTATTTTCATCAATTAATACAAAACATTATGAAATATTTTAAAATCTAACTGTATTAGCGATAAAAGTTTTAGATTTGCTGTTAAACACAAGCAATCATATTCCTTCGATGAAGAACACTTCAGAAGATATTTTTTTATGGCAGCAGATTAAAAAAGGTGACATTACCGCCTTTGAAAAGCTGTATGATATCTACGCTGATGTTTTACTTACTTTTGCTTCACAATATACTAATGAAACTTCGATTGCTAAAGATACTATTCATGATGTTTTTTTAGACATTTATAAATACCGCAGTGGACTTGCTCAAAATGTAAATGTAAAATCGTATTTGTTTAAAATCACACAGCGTAATGTTTTAAAAAAGCACAAAGCTTCTAAAAAAATGTTTTCTATCACCTCTGATTATGATTCAGTTATTTTAAAAGAACTCTCTTTTGAAGATACTTTAATTGAAGAGAAAATAATACTGCTCTTAATTCAAAATTAGCATTTGCGATGCAGGAACTAACCGAAAAGCAGCGCAAAGCTTTATTCTACAGATTTAATGAAGACAAACCTTATGAGGAAATTGCTTCTATTTTAGACATTTCCATAGAGTCTTGTAGAACACTGATTTACAGATGTTTGAAAGAACTTCGAAAAAAACTTTAAAAAAAGGTTATTTTTTTGTCTATGTTTTACAAGAGTTGTTCTCTTAGTAAATATATACCCCATAAAAACATCGCCTTGCAAATTAATTTTAACAAAATATCGAACGATGAAAAAGATTCTTTAAAGAATCAAATTCGTCTTGGACTAATCGAACTAGCCGAAGAAGAATCTAAGCGCAGGAAGAAAAAAAGACTTCTCGCCTATTCTGCCGCTGCAAGTGTTGTTTTATTAGTCTCTCTATCTGTATTTATCAATCCGAATAATACTGTAGGCAGTAAACCGCAAACAGCATTAGAGCTATTTGCCGCAAGTAATACTTCGACTGATTCTAATATTGATTTAGAAGAAATCTCGCTTGTTTTACAAGACAAACAAACTATCGCGGTGCAGGATAGTGCGGTTATCAGTTATGGTAAAAATGGAAAAAAAGTTACGGTTGGAAAACAAGCTATAAACACAAATTCAAGCGTGGCTGCCTTTAATACTGTGCGTGTTCCTTATGGAAAAAGAACACAGATTGTATTAACAGACGGAACAAGAGTATGGCTGAATTCTGGCTCTTCCCTAATCTATCCGACTCAATTTGATGGTTCTATCCGTGAAGTTTATTTAACAGGAGAAGCCGCTTTTGACGTAGCGCATGATAAAACCAAACCTTTCTTTGTAAAAACAAAAGAATGTAATGTACGCGTACTTGGAACTGTATTTAATGTAAGTTCTTATCCTGAAGATAAAAACGTTCAAACTGCTTTATTAGAGGGAAAAGTAAGAATTACTTATACTAAAAAAGGAATTTTAAGCAATCAGGAAATTCAGGAAGATTTAAATCCAGGAATGATTGCAACGATCAATAAAGATAAAAAACAGCTCAAAGTTGAACGAAAAGATGTTGCCTCTATATTGTCGTGGAGAGATGGTTATTTTACCTTCAAAAGCCAGTCATTAGGAACTATTTTAAACAAGCTCTCAAAATATTATAAAATTGAATTTATTAAAGGTTCAAACTTGAATTTAGAAACCAGCTACTCAGGATCTTTTGCCTTAAATGAAAACCTGAATTCGCTGGCCGCTGCTTTGTCCAGTATTACCAATAACAACTGCACTGTAAACGCAAACCAAAGAACTATTACAATTAAATAAAAAAATCAATTCTAAAAACCACCAAAGCCTATGATATAAGACCAGAGATACACATATCAACCTTATTTATAAACTAACCAAAAAAAAACCAAAAGATGTTGGCGCATCTTTTGGCAGTTGTAGAACAGCGGCCAATCCTAATTGACTGCATCTTAATCCAAAACAAAATTATGAATAAAAAACATAATTCAGAAAAATTATTTTCTGAACGATACCACTATTACCTATATCTGCTGCTTATGAGATCTCTTACTGCATTTATCTGGATAAGTATGTGTAGTTTATATGCGAACCCTTCTTCAGGGCAAAATAAAATACATGTTCGTTTCAAGAACGCGCCGCTCACGGAGGTATTTTCTACTTTAGAAAAACAGGCGAACTATGTCTTTTTCTATAATGATGATGTACTTAATTCTGCCACTACAATTACATTGGACAAAGAGGCAACTTTAGAGGAAATTTTAAACAATGCTTTCAAAAACAATAATCTTACTTATGATATTATCGATAAACAAGTTATTGTAAAGAGAGCTAAAAAAAGACCCGAACAGCTGGAGTATGAATTAACAGGGAAAGTGACCGATAAAAAAGGCGCACCGCTTATTGGAGTAAATGTTGTCTTGAAAGGAAAACAAACTTGGGACATTACCAGAAAAGAAGGTGATTATCGCATGAGAGTCGCTCCAAATGATACTATCGTTTTTAGTTCTTTGGGTTTTAAAACGGTAACCATTCCTGTAAACAATAAGAGAATAATTGATGCCGTGCTTGCTGCAGATGTAATGGAACTCCACAGCGTAGAGATTACCGTTTCTAACGGATATACCGAAATTCCAAAAGAAAGAGTAACCGGATCTATCGGGTTAATAACTGCTAAAGAATTGGCAGAAGTGCCTACAGTAGATATTCAATCAAGGCTGGAAGGAAAAATTGCCGGTGTAAATGTAGATCCAAGAACAGGTACTATCAGCGTGAGAGGAACTAACAATTACAGCGGTACAGGACAGCCGTTAATCGTAATTGATGGTTTTCCGCAATCGAGAGAAGATTTTGCTTTCTCTAGAAGAGGTGTTCCGGGATCTTCTATTTTAAGTTATCTTAATCCAGATGATGTAGAAAGCATTTCGGTTTTAAAAGACGCTGCTGCGAGTTCGATCTGGGGTTCTGCGGCCGCCAACGGTGTCATTGTAATTACAACCAAAAAAGGCAGAAAAGGAGAACCAGTTATAAATTTTAACACCACTACAACGGTAGGTGAAAAAATTGATTTGGGAAAACTGCGTGTCATGAATTCAGCTCAATATATTGATTATGAAAAAGATCTTGTTAACGGCGGTTTCGCTGCTGATAATATTTCGAACTGGCAGGCTCTTAATCCAAGCGCAGCGCAGGAAATAATGTTTAGACAAAAAAGAGGCGAAATTTCTTTAGCTCAAAGAGATCTTCTGCTAAACCAGTTAGGACAAAATAATAATTTGGATCAGATAGACAGATACTTATTAAGAAATTCATTTACCACCCAGTATGATTTATCTATAAATGGCGGAAACGAAAAAAGCACCTACTATTTGTCTTTAGGTTATAATAAAGACAATGCGGCAATGCAGGGAAATGATTCTAAATCGTATAATATCACATTAAACAACTCCTTTCAGCTTAAAAGTTTCTTAAAACTGAATACAGGAATCAATTATGTGCCTACGACGTACCAAACCAATACTGTTGCAAACGAAGCCTTATCAAATGTATCGGCTACAGCTTTGCGTCCGTATGATATGATTGCCGATGAAAATGGAAATGGAATCAGCCGTTATTTTCTTTTCACGCCAGCGGTATCAAAAGGATTTGAAGCAAAAGGTTATTTGCCCTGGTCTTACAATTATTTAGATGAACTGAATTATTCTAATGTAATAACAAAAGGAGCTAATTTAAGATTAAATGCAAGTTTAACAGCTACAGTTACAAATTGGTTAAATTTTGAGGCATCGGGAATGTATACTTCCATAACAAATAAAACCAAATCTTTAAGTGAGTTGGATAGTTATTATACCCGAAACATGATCAATCAGGCAACATCTGTTAATTCTGCTGGAAAGTTAGTGTATGGTATACCGCTTGGATCTTATTTATCTAATACGAATGCTAGCAACGACACTCAGAGCATGCGTTTTCAGATGAATATCAATAAGAATTTTAACGAAGATAACAGTTTACACTTTTTAGCAGGTACAGAAATCAGAGAAGAACGCAGAGAAGGTTCCAGCCAAAGATATTATGGCTACAACATGGACACTAACTCGGGACAAGCCGTAAATCCAACAGTTTATTACACTACCGTTTACGGATGGCAGAGTATAATTGGAAGCTCAGATACTAGTATTAGCAAATCAAGAAACCGCTATTTATCGTACTATGGATTAGGCTCGTATGATTTTATGAACCGTTACCATATTTCAGGAAGTGTTCGTTTTGATGACACCAACCTATTAGGGGCTTCTAAAAAAAATAGAGCTATCCCGCTATGGTCTGCAGGAGCAAAATGGGATATTAATAAAGAGTTTTTTTTAAGAGATGTCAGCTGGCTGAGCACTTTAGCATTTAGAGCTACTTACGGTAAAGCAGCAATCTCTCCTGCCGGTGGTTTTGGAAGCCAAAGCCCTGTAATCAGTATTGGATCTGTCGATTTTAATACGCAATTGCCTATTGGATCTATCAGTGTCCCTGAAAATCCAGAAATTAGATGGGAAACAACGACAACAACAAATTACGGTATAGATTATGGTTTTTTCAACAATCGTTTACGAGGAAGTGTCGATTTATACTATAAAAAAACAAATGATATTCTAGTGAATCTGCCATTTAATCCAACTTACGGCTGGCCATTTGTAAATTATAACGCTGGTACTTTAAAAGGACATGGAATAGATTTTACTATTTCAGGAGCTATTGTAAATGCTGAATTTAAATGGAACAGTACTGTAAATCTTGGTTACAATACAAATGAAGTTACAGACTCTCGTTTTAAAGCGACAACTACTAACCAATATCTATCTGGTGTAACAACAGAAGGTAAAAAAATCGGATATGTATATGCCTATCACTGGGCAGGATTGGACAGCAGCGGACAATCTACCATACGCAAAAAAGACGGTACAATTGTAAATTCAAGTCAGGGAATTGGAGCAGTAGATAAAGACGATCTAAAATATATGGGAACTACATTTGCTCCATATTCTGGAGGTTTCATGAATGATTTCTCCTTTAAAAACTTCAGATTAGGAGTGCAGATCACCTATTATGGAGGACACGTGTTTAGAAATACAGTTTTACAAAATTACCCTTCTTACACAGGAGTGCAAAACGGAGCTGTTGCAAAAGATGCACTTGTTGCAGATCGCTGGAGACAAGCCGGAGATGAAGCTAATACAAATGTTCCTGGTCTGGCAAACATCAGTTTTAATAGTTTAAACCGTTACCAAATGGCAGACATTAATGTACTTCCTGCAGATAACATTCGACTACAGCAGGTTGCACTAGGTTATAATGTACCTAACCAATGGTTAGAAAAAACTTTTATAAA